>ERZ773013.1138-NODE-1138-length-16164-cov-6.070830_pt1 | contig 16164 bp, 20 predicted proteins | sample MGYA00511670_ERZ773013 | MGnify/ENA primary metagenome ERZ773013 (study PRJEB29015, sample SAMEA2738120) | human oral metagenome | biome: human oral; feature: human-associated habitat; material: saliva | place: China | collected 2257 ... | reverse complement strand
TTGAAAGAACGAAACCTATATCAGAAGAGGACCAGATATCACCATCCAATGCAGCTTAAAGATCTCAAGTTTTTGTGTCCGGAATATTGACACAGGTCACATCGTAGGAGAAGGCCTTCTGGGATATCTCCCCGGTCTTAGGGATAAATGTGGCAGCGGCGATGAAGCGCACGTGTACGTCGAGCCCGATGCTGGTACGATAGAATATGGCTGGGACCTCCTGCGAAATGTGGTAAGCCAATCGGACAACCGAAGCCTAACCCATGATGCCCCACAGAGGGCCCTTGTTTCTTGAATGAGGTTCCAGCCGCCTTTCTACATATTGTCTAGGCTCAGTATTCCTCATGAAAATCAAAGGGATAGAAGCCTTTGGAGTGCCTATCGCGGGTCCCGTACTTCTGCACAAAGTCCCCGAAAATCTACTTGGATCGCTCTCCGATATAGGAAAACTCCTTACCACAGGCAACGGTCATCCCTGCGCCCGCACCGACCATGATCACATCCGTGTTATCGATCCACTCAGCAAGTTGATCACGTACATCTGAGAAGTTTTGGCAGACCCTTGTATCCACTGATTTGAAGAGATTGAAAAATCGCCTTCATATTCTTTGCTTGTGCATTGTTCTGCTTGAAGTTCCTAACCGTATCCACCGCAACTCTGCTGCCTCTTGGTGTGGAAACCTAGGGAAACGATGACTAATGCCTATGCCGCCCGCGAAAGGCCACGTGACTGGTCCTTTCTGGCATATCATTGGGAATTAATCATTGTTTCCCTAGAGTCTCCGGTTGAGGTACAGCAGAAGACGATGCTCCCAATTCCATTCTGTAAGGCCAGCTCGAGGGAGGAGCGATAGCAGGAGGCAAGCTGCTTACACTTCGCTTTACTCGGCTGTCCGGTCTCGATGATCGGTCCCACAGCGTGTAGTACACGGGAAGCTGGCAGGTTGTAGCCCGGCGTGATCTTCGCCTGTCCGGTCGGCTCAGGATGTCCCTGCGCTTTCATCAGCTTGTGGCATTTATGCCTGAGCCCCATGCCTGCATAGGTTTGAATCGCATTGTCGATATACAGTGACGATTGGGAATGAAGCACCCGAGCATCTGGTCATTGGCGGCGTTCACGATTGCGTCGGCCTCAAGCGTGGTGATATCACCCTGCGACACTCCGAGATTTTCTGCATTGAGGGGTACCGCGGAAGGTTTCTGCACGCTGCACTCCTGCAGGCAACATGCCAAATAGTCATCCTGGATCTCCTGGAACTGATCGCTCACCGGCTGGGGCATCCGTACGTTCATCAGTGCCCGCAAGAGGAGACGCCGACTTCCCCGACCCTGAAGGATATGGAACCCCCTTGCCTTCCCCTTCGGTCGCATAGGTATAGGCGGAATCGTGCAGCAGGTAACTAATCAGCCAAGCTGCCTCCTCATCGTCTGTCATGATCGCTCCCTTATCTTGTTGTAATGTATCTTTTTACATCTTTATCAATGAGTATCACCTCAATTTGGTCACTACACAAGAAGTCCCACACAACCTTCAAACAGACTGCGTGGGACTTGTTCCATCCCTATGTATATAGGTTTGAATCACCGGGCAATCTCCATGATGGCCTTTGCGGCAGTGTCGACCTCTTCCTGTGTGTTGAACCAACCGAAGCTGAAGCGCACAACACCCTGCTCCACTGTACCCAGGGCTTTGTGCATGAGCGGTGCGCAGTGTGCGCCGGGGCGAGTGGCGATACCGTAATCTTCGGCAAGGTGGTCAGAGACCGCACCGGAGTCGTAGTCGCCCACATTAAGCGAGACGATCGCAGCGCGCTCCATATTCTCTTCCACTGTGATGTCCCCGTAGACTCTGACGCTGGGGATATCCTTCACCTGCTCGTAGAAGTTCTTCATCAGCTTATCCTCGTGATGTTCGATCGTGTCAAGACTGGTGTCCTTCAGGTAATTCAATGCTGCCGAGAGGCCTGCGATTCCATGGGAATTCAGCGTTCCGGCTTCCAAACGAGTCGGGTATTCAGAGGGTTGTGTCTTCAAATAGGATTGCACCCCGGTGCCACCCACAGCCCACGGCCTAATATCAACACCCTCTCTGATGCACAGTCCACCGATCCCCTGTGGGCCCATCAGCGATTTGTGCCCGGTGAAGCATAGGACGTCGATATTGTCCTTTTCCATATCGATCGGAATAACACCCGCCGTCTGTGAAGCATCGACTACAAAGAGCAGCCCATGCTTGTGGGCAAACTTCCCGATCGCGGCGATATCCGCCATGTTCCCGGTCACATTGGAGGCATGGTTGACCACGATGAGCTTGGTGTTGGACTTGAGGAAAGACTCAAACTCCTCAGTCTTGAGCCTCCCCACCTCGTCAGTCCCCACAAAGCTGACCTCGACATTGTGTTCAGCTCGCAGCCGGTAGAGCGGGCGGAGCACTGAATTGTGCTCGGTCACCGTAGAGATCACATGGTCACCCGGGTTGATCAGCCCCATCAGGGCGATATTGAGTGCACCGGTGGAATTCGGCGCAAAGCAGACGTGGTCAGGTTTGCAGTTAAAGAGCTGCGCCAACTGGGCGCGACAGACGAAGTCAACGCGGGTGGCTTTCAGCGATTCAGCGTGGGAACCTCGAGAAGCGTTCCCCATCGTGGTTAGGGCCTTCGTCACAGCATCCACAACGACCTGAGGCTTCTGCATGGTCGTCGCCGCATTGTCAAGATAGATCAATGAGTATGGTTCCAATCACATCATTCTTACTGGTTATATTCAGGATACCAGTCTCGAAAGAGTGGCTCACGCATACCTCTTAGCTACCCCCACTCCCCGATATAAGCGGATGTTCAATGAAGCGATGTATCGCTACCGACGTTTGTTAGTGCGTTTATGCGTCAGATGCCACCCATCACAATAGGGGCAGTGATAGTAGGTGATTTTGGGCGCGTCTTTCTTTGCGGAAGCGCGGGCTGCGGCTTTCTTCGCTTCAAGCTCCGTCGCAAAGCGGCGCTTGCGGGCGCAGGTCCGGTATTCCAGGATGTCTTCCCCACGCTGCCGTCCGGCCATCCCGTAGCCGGAGGATCTCCGGTTCTTGCGGGAACCTACTTCGGATAAGTTATGCACGCGGTCGAGCTTTTTCCTCATTGTTCGCGGAACGTCACGTTGTTCGTCTCTGAGTCCATAGATTCGACGATTGCGAGTGAATCCAGCCTATAGCCCTCAGAGCGCAGGCGTTTACCTCCCGGCTGGAAGCCCTTTTCGATTGCGATACCAATGCCTTCAACGGTAGCACCGGCCTGCGTGCAGATCTGCAGAAGGCCGTCCATTGCACAGCCATTCGCAAGGAAGTCGTCAACGATCAGCACATGGTCATCCAGACCTAAGAAGTGTTGCGCAACGATAATGTCATAGACCCGTTTGTGGGTATAGGACTTCACCTTTGAGGTGTAGACCGCCCCATCCAGGTTGATACTTTTTGACTTCTTGGCGAACACTGCCGGAACCCCGAACTCGTTGGCTACCATTGCGGCGATACCGATACCGGAGGCTTCAATCGTGAGGATCTTGTTGATCGGAGCATCGGCAAAATCTTTGTGCCACTGCTTGGCCATATCCGCAAAGAGCTTGGTGTCCATCTGATGGTTCAAAAAGGAATCAACCTTAAGAACATCTCCCGGCTTTACGTCCCCATCGCGCAGAATACGCTCTTCCAGCTCTTTCATACATCCTCCCAGTATGGCATATGCAGCATCTGAACGATACTTACTTATTTATTGTTAGCAGCACCTCAAGATTTAAGCATACTCCACGATAGTTTGGGGGTACGCATACCAAAAATCGCTATAGTGAAACAAACCCCTTAGACCAATACGGAATTTAGAAGTATGACCTATTCATTAAAAGACTCGCCCTTTGCCCCATTACTCACCTCTTGTGCCTCCGGCGGAGGTTATCTTGCCTTCATCGGGGGCGGTGGCAAGACGACGCTGATGGAGGAATTGGGAGAAGAGCTCCACCGCGCATTTCCTGCAAAAACCGTGGCACTGACCACAACAACCAAGGTGTGGCCGCCTAAGGTACTTCCTCTGATCACGGAGGATGACACAGACAAAGCGGTTGAGGAGCTCAAAGAAGATAGACTCGCCTATATCGGAGAGTACTGCGAAGTCAGGGGCCTCAAAAAGATTGAAGCGCCCTCCTGGGGCGTCGAGAAACTCGCCACGCTGGCAGATTTTATTCTGATCGAAGCGGATGGATCCCACGAACGTCCCCTCAAGGCACATGCCTCCTGGGAGCCCGCCTATCCGGACCTCCCCTGCTTCACGATCGCAGTCATCGGGGCTTCCGGCTTCAATGAACCGGTGATTGAAGTAGTCCACCGCCCGGAGCTCTTTTGCCGCCGCATGAAATTAAGCTCCCACGCAAAGGCAACCCCCGAGCTCATCGCCCAGGAGATGGGCCAAGAGCATCAGAAGGAACATCTCACCTTCGACGTGGTCTTCGTGAACCAGTGCGACGAGTCAGACCTCTACATCAAAGCGGCGCAGCTCTTTGCCGAGACCCTACACGCTACGCTTCCCGATATGCCCATCTATTATGGATCAGCGCGGGCTAAGACCTGCACCCGCGCCGATTGAAGCAACCTATGCAGCTGTTAGTGCTGAGGAGCGCAGTCCGTGGGTCCGGTGGCATTGATCAGTGCAAGCCCATGCGGCAGCGCCGGCAGCACCGCCTGCAGATTCTCTCGGGCGGCCTTTGGGCTCCCGGGGAGATTGATGATGAGGGTCCGGTCGGCGATGCCCGCCTCCTCACGGGAGAGGCACCCATGTGGGGTGATCGCGAGCGAAGCTGCACGCATCGCTTCCGGAATACCTGGACAACGACGTTGAATGACCTGCAAGGTCGCCTCCGGCGTCACATCGCGCGGTGCAAAGCCAGTGCCACCGGTCGTCAAAACCAGCGCTACTTTATCCTGTACCGCCTGCTCGAGCACTGCTCTAATTTGATCCTGCTTGTCGGGTACGAGCACGACCTCAGACTCAACCGCATAGCCCTCATCCTGCAGCAACTTCACTAACGCGGGACCGGAAGCGTCTTCGCGTGCCCCTTGTGAAGAGCGGTCACTCACCGTGATCACCCGAGCGCTAGAAGCCGCTTTTTTGTTATCTGCATCGCCCATAGAGCCATCACCTTATTTGCCAAAGGGGCACACCGGATAGGTGCAGGGCTCGCAGTAAAGGCACAGGCCACCTTCACCCATTGTCACGAAGTCCTGCTTCATGAGGGGAACGCGTGCCGCAAGGCGCGGCAAGACAAGGTCGAAGACCGTTGCCTTGTTGTACATGACACAGCCTGGCAAGCCGATGATTGGGGTGGGGTCACCGCCGTCTTGTGTATCGAAGTACCCAAGGCAGAGCATCGCTCCGGGCAGCACCGGTGCGCCATACATCACGATGCGAGCCCCAGCGTGCTTGATAGCACCCAGTGTATTGTCATCCGGATCCACACTCATACCGCCGGTGCAGACGATCATATCAACCTTGAGGTGACGAGCATCCGCGATTGCCCGCACGAGATCATCCATATTGTCTCCGGGTTTCACGACGCTCACGGTCTTGACTCCATACTCTGCAAGCTTTCGCTCCACCACCGGAGTGAATTTGTCCTCGATCAGGCCTTTCTTAATCTCAGAGCCGGTCGCGATCATTGCGGCAGTCTTTACCCTGTACGGTGCCACGCGCATGAGCGCACCTTGGTGTGCCACGTCTGCGGCCTGCTCTGCCCGCTCGACAAGTTTTTCGTCGATCACCAACGGGATCACGCGGGTCCCCGCCAGTGAGTCGCCCTTGTTGACCGGGAAGTTGCCGTGACAGGTAGCAATCACCACCTGGTCGACACTGTTGACCGCATTCAGGCGCTTCGTATCGACGAGGAATACGCCGTCACAGGCCGCGTTGATCCCGATCTTGCCTTCTTTCGGTTCCCCTGAAGCGCGGGTGTTGCTGCCGAGACACAGCGCCGCCATGCGCCTTGCGGCATCATCTTCGTGGAGCATCCCTTCTTGTATCTCCCATACATAGAGATGCTCTTTGCCCATGCTTAGCAGTACCGGGATGTCCTCCGGTTGCACTACATGCCCCTTACGGAAGCGTGGACCCTTAAAGGACTTCTGGGGTTTGCCATCCTTGTCGGTACCACCCATCACGATTTGGGTCATATCCTGGCAGAGGACCTGCCCTACCGCGTCTTCAGTGCGAATGAGTTTCATACATTGCCTCTCCACTATTCAATGCGCTTAATGCGTATGGTGGACGTAAATTGTGTCTCCTGCCTTCACGGTACCTGACTGCGTTACGACGCAGAAGATACCGTCGGTCGGCATCACGCACATGCCTGTCAACCGCTTAATCTCGCAGTCGCTGTGGCAGGTCTTTCCGATCTGCGTCACGACCATCCGAACCGTACCGACATCAATAATTGAGCCCGTCGGGATCTTCGGGAGATCGATACCCTCAGTCAGGATGTTCTCCGCAAAGTCACCGGGATGTAAGTCCAAACCTTTGGCACGTATTTTATCCACCGACTCATTGCCCAACAGGCTCACCTGGCGATGCCAGTTGCCGGCGTGGGCATCGTTCACGATACCTTTGCCGACTTTGAGCTCGATCGCATCCACCAGGTGTTTGCGGGTCCCTCTCTTCTCCGAGATGCAGGTTGCTACGACCGTGCCCTGTGAAGCGATATCGTCGTTTTTCTCGTCTTTCCGAACGAAGTGACCCGACTTACCACCGTCCTTCTCAAGTAGGCATACCTGCTCGATCACCATGTCACGCTGCAGGGCCTTGCACATGTCATAGATCGTGAGACCTGCGACGCTCGCAGCAGTCAACGCTTCCATCTCGACACCGGTCTCCCCAGTACACTTGGTGGCCGCGACAAAAGAGATCCCATCCGGCTCAAACTGGAAGTCGATGTCGCAGCCCGTAAGCTGAATCGGATGGCACATCGGGATAAGCTCCCAGCACTTCTTTGCTGCCATGATCCCCGCCACTTGGGCCACCGCCAGCACATCTCCCTTTTTGACACCGCCAGTGCGCACCAGATTCAGAGTCTCCGGATTCATCAGGATCTTTCCGGCAGCGCGTGCAATACGATAAGTCTTGTCCTTTGCTGACACGTCGACCATCCGGGCACGCCCCTGTTCATTGATGTGCGTCAAATCCACGCTCTATCCTCCAATTTCGTTCATGTCGCGCAGTGCATCTGAGCGATGGTGCTCAAGCAATTCGTGGTGGAGGGGTTTCAGTGCAATCCCTCGTTGAATTGTGGCACGCAGTTCATCGTTGTTGAGTCCCCTCAGATTGATCTCATTGGCGGTATGCAGACAGGGTTTCAGCTTTCCGTCTGCAGTCACCCGCACCCGGGTACACCCGGCACAGAACCTGTTGCTCAGCGGCCGTATCAGGCCTACTTTGCCTTTCCAACCCGGCACCTGGTAGAGCTCTGCCACACCTTCGTGGTCTATAGGTTTCAGGTCAGGTACCAACTTCAGCACCGTATCAGCTGGGATAAACCGCTCCCGGGGCCAGACGGCGCAAGGCCCCATCGGCATCAACTCAATAAAGCGCACCTCGTAGAATCTATCTTTTGTAAGTTTCACCAGCTCAGGCACCTCAGTATCATTGATGCCGCCCATCAGCACCGCATTGAACTTGGTATGGGTAAAACCTGCCTCACGGGCAGCCTGAATGCCAGCCAATGCCTGATCGAGCGTCCCAGTTCGGGTAATCCAGTGATAGAGCTCAGGATTGAGCGTATCCAGCGAGATATTGAGCCGATCCAACCCCGCTTCCTTCAAGGGTTTTGCAAGGCGGGGAAGCTCCAGTCCATTGGTAGTCATCGTGAGCTCGTCGATCCCAGGGATTGCGTGGAGCATTGCGACAAAGTCGACGACCCCACGCCGCACCAGCGGGTCTCCCCCGGTGATCCTCACTTTATGCACACCCATTTCTGTCATCACCTGGGTGATGCGTGCCAACTCCTCAAATGAGCAGATATCCTGACGCCTGAGCTTGGGTACCCCCTCTGCCGGCATACAGTACTGACAGCGACAGTTGCACCGATCTGTGATTGAAAGACGCAGATATTCAATGTGTCTTCCTTCAGTGTCATGCATCAGGCAAACTCTTTCTTACTTTTTGTAAGGTATACTATCATCCTTTTCGTTATACTCCATTGACTCTATAGCACCAGAGCAGGACCGGTCACCGGAACAATAAACACGCACTAAACGATCAGGTCCACCACACTGGAGCAATCTCTGATACTGGGCTAACTGAAAGCAAAAACGCCGGGGCAACGGAGTGGTTCCGCTACCCAAGCGTTGGTATTCATGTCTCTAGTGTTCTCTGGCTAGTTCTTGATGTGCTGATGGGAACAGTCGGGACGATACTCTGCACGGCACTTAATCATCTGCGCAGCAATCGAGATTGCAATCTCCGACGGCGTTACCGCCAAGATATCCTCACCAATTGGCAGATGGATGTTCTGCACATCGGTTGGGTCGCACCCCCGCTCAATCAATGTCTGACGCGCAAACGCGGCTTTGCTACGGCTCCCGATGCACCCCGCATATGCGGGGTGGTTCTTCAGAGCCTGCTCGAGCACATCGATATCCCCTTTATGGCCGTGGGTCAGCACCACCACATAGTCACGCTGAGTGATGTGCACATAGTCGTTGAGCTTCTTGAAGTCTCCGATCAGGACCTTCTCAGCCTGGGGGAAATCCTCCGGCTTGGAGAGGTCGGGGCGATCGTCCATTATGATCACCTTGAAGCCGACACTCGCGAGCACCGGGGTCAACGCATGCCCGACATGGCCCGCACCGAAGATAAAGGCCTTCGGGTCTGCCCCCATGGGCTCACTGTAGAGCTTGGTGGTCTCATCCCAGACTGGGACATCCGCACTAGCGCGCTTGTCATCTGCGGGCAGCTCATCCAACTCTACTGTCGTGATCTTCACATCTGCAGGATCAGACCAGTCCTCTTCCAGCAGGAAGGGCTTGCCCTCCTTGAGGCAGCCTAAGATCTCATCCTTCAGGATATGAAGCTCCTGCTTCGCCGGGAACGAATGGCGCACCGAGACCAATGCGTCGCCCCCGCAGGCCATCTTTGTCTTTGCGTGGGTCAGCCACTCGATCGAGTTACCCCTTTCTCCGCTCATTACCTTCTGGGAGCGCTCCTGTGCCATCATCTCGACGCGACCACCGCCGATCGTACCGATAAAGGAACCGTCTGCGAGCAGCACCATACGCGCAGAGGCGTGCCGGGGCATTGAGCCCCGCGTCGCTAAGACGGAGGACATGACAAACGGATGGCCGGCCTCTACCTCGGTGACCAGCTTTCCTACAAACTGCTCGTCGCGCAGGGTCTCGTGTGAATCACTCATATATCTAACTTTCTTTCTCAGGTGGGTTATACCACTGTCTCACTGCTGTGGACATGGATGCGTTTACCTGCCGTATGCTCGGCAATGCTGCCCACTTCGCTCACGTACATCACCTTATCATTTGCCTTCAGCGCATCAAGCAAAGCCGGGGCATCCTGAGGATCGACCGCAATCATCAGACCGCCGGAGGTCTCCGGACAGAAAAGCACATCCATCAGATCAAGCGGCACACCCGGGGCATCCACCTCCGCCTCCGCAAAGTGGCGGTTACGGTACTCACCAACGGGAAGTAGACCGAGTCTTGCAATGTCGCGGGTACCCGGGATCAATTGGATGTTATCGGCATCGATATTGATGTCAACATCGGCACCCTGCGCCATCTCCAATAGGTGGCCCATCATACCGAAACCGGTAACATCCGTCGCTGCGTGCACCTTATACTGGACCATCGTATCGCGCGCAGCCCGATTGAGCGTGAGCATCGCATCGAGCGCCATCTGCTCATTCTCAGGCTTTGCGAGCCCCTCTCTATCGGCGGTGACGGTAGGACCGATACCCAACGGCTTGGTGTAGATCAGGACGTCCCCGACCTTGGCACCCGCATTAGTTAAGAGCTTCTTGGGGTTGACGAGGCCGACCACGGCCAGGCCATACTTCGGCTCTTTGTCGTAGATGGAGTGTCCACCCGCGATGGAGGCTCCGGCTTCGTAGACTTTCTCGTAACCGCCACGGAGGATATCGTGCACGATATCAGAGGGCATATCCTCCGGTATTGCCATAATGTTCAGGGCGACTTTGGCCTCTCCGCCCATTGCGAAGATGTCGGAGAGCGCATTGGCCGCGGCAATGGCGCCGTAAGTATACGGGTCGTCCACGATCGGCGGGAAGAAATCGAGCGTCGTCACAAAGGCCAGGTCGTCGCTCAGCTTATAGACCGCCGCATCGTCAGCCTTGTCGTACCCCACGATCAGGTTGGGGTCACGGCGTGTGGGAAGCCCAGTCAAGAGCTCCACTAATTCTCCGGCGCCCACCTTCGCGGCGCAGCCGGCACACTCAGCGAGCTTGGTGAGTTTTACGTCGTCCTTCGCTTCACTCATGGTTTTGCTCCTCGTCGTCTCGAACCGGACGCTCTCCCTGTTCGGTAACCAGCGGCTTACTGTCTACCAGAGCACCCGAAAGATTCAAAATCGCTTCCAGAACACCGCCGCCGACGGCGATCGCCTTATCCGAGGCACAGCGGGAATAGGCAACGATCCCTCTGGGGTCCACGTCGCCTGACTTCATGCCTTTATGCACGTGTGCCCCGGTCTGGATCAGGCCACGGACCACGCCGCCAAGCGTTGCAAGCATCGGCTTACCCGCCACGGTGCCACACACATCCCCTTGGTGGACCTTATCACCGATCGAGACCACATCCTCAAAGGTGCCATCTGCAGGGGCGCGCATCACGCGCTCACCGGCATAGCCGCCGATCAAGCCCGGCACCGCCGTGTTGGGAATCGGCTTTCCAAAGTACCAGACACGACCCAGGTAGTGGCCGCGCATCGTCTCAATCACCGCGTCGCAGTCCTTCTGAGCCTCAAAGCCCGGGCCGCAGGCGATAACCACGGGCGCCATATCCTTTGTGGTGCCCAGGTTCTTCTTAGCTAAGATCGCATCGACCACAACCTGTGGCTTGAGCTCGTTGATGCAGTTCGCTTCAGGATCTGCCAGAACGGCGATCTTGTGGCTTTGAGCAAGCTTGAGCGCCTCCTGAGGATCGGCGGCCCTGACCGCTTCCACACCCTCGACGGAGTAGCTTCCCAAACGGATCGCTTCACTGAAGCAGACGGTACGGCGGATTGAGGTTGGGATGGGTAGATCGCACATCACGATCTGCATACCGCTCCGAAAAAGCCGAAGCGCCACCCCGGTGGCGATATCCCCTGCGCCACGGATAACAACGAGCATAGTGTTCCTTATAAACCTCGGACTTAGATCAGCGTGATGCCCGGATTGGAGGAGAAGGTCTGTGCGATCTCATAGAGGTTCGTGACGCCGCCGATTGCGAGCTGGTCACGCATCTTGTAGTAGTCAAGGCAGGTGCCGCAGGTCAGGATCGTGGTGCCGCGCTTCTCAAGCTCCTTCAGGTCCTCGAGGCTCTCAGAGCCTTTGCAGGTGAGGTAGGCGCCGCCGTTGAAGAAGATCATCTTCTTGGGGACCTTCTCCTGGTGAGCGAATGCATAGATCAAGCCTTTGATCAGGATCTTACCGAGCTCATCGTTGCCCTCGCCCATGTGGTCCTTACCAATTGCGATAACGGAGGAATTGACATCCGGGATCTCGCAGAAATCAGCAGCTTCATCCTGAGCGGAGCGGTCAGAGGTGATCACACCGCGCGGCGTCAACGTCAATATCGTCTCGTCACCATTCGCCTCGGTCTTAAGGTCGCAGTCTTTCTCCTGCGCCAGGCGGGCCAGGTTGTGGACGGCGGCCTCGTTATTTACGATGACCTCGAGGCCCTCACCTTTTTGCAGCTTCGGCAAGGCTCCAAGGGCCATAACAACCGGTTTCGGACAAATCTGATTTCTTGCATCAACACGCACAGCACTCTCCTTATCACGTGGTGTCAAAGAAATGTGTTTAAACTGATCGCTGATAAGTATATGCCCATCGGTCAGTGTACCAAAGGCGGGGCTGACAAAAATCTGTACATCTGACTCAAAGATTGGAGTGTCAGAGGTATCAAGAAGATCAAAAGAACTGCCTCATTGAAGAATATGAGTGCAACGGTCACCTCATTGGCAAAGCAATGCAGACGCTAGGTACCCACGTGATAGAAAAACAGCGTGCGAGTTCTCGCAGGGACACGATGTGGATTATGCCCTCTGTTGCAAGAAGGCAGCGTGAGCATAAGCCCCACAGAAGCTTTGAAGAGTACAGATGGTGATTATTCACTGCTAGTGCAACGCTCCTGGAAAGACCGCGGCCTGTGGGCTCCTAGAATGGTGCTTGTGAAAGAAACCGACTAGGAGGATCTCATGAGCCGCTACTACCATCTTAGCATCTACCAGCGCGAAGCCATCGCTATCATGCTCCACGACAAGGACAGCCCAGACACCATCGGCTGCGATAAGTCGATTGTCTCCGGGAAGATCAAGCGCAACTTATGGCACGTGAGGAAGCGCAGCCGCTACAGCGTCGCCTACACTATCGAGCACGCAGCGCAAAAGCAGGAAGTGCAAGTGCAAAAAGCTGCTGGCGACCCCCAAGCGCACGCATCGTTTGCAAGAAGATCTTCGAGCAGCGCTGCTCACCTAGGGCGGCGCGTACCTGGCCACGGGACTACAAGAGCGGGATTTTCGCCGGAGGCAAGATGTGTGCGCAGGTGGAGCCAACAATCGAAGAGGCGCTTTGCGGCAAGCCGATGGAGACGATCACGCTGGAGCGCGGCAAGCAGTTCGCGTACACCGAGGGGCTCCAGGAGGCTCTCAGTGCTCGGTCTTCTTCTGCCTGCTATCCCCTGGGAGCGGGACACCGATGAGAATACCAACGGGCTCCTTCGCGACTTCTTCTCGAAGGGCAGATCCCTGGACGACGCGAGCGGCGAAGAGGTCCAGGAGGTGCACGATATCCTCAACCGCAGGCCTCGCAAGCGCCTAGGCTGGAAGTGCCTGCTGGAGGTCTTCTGCGGGGTCACGTTGTACTTGCTCTGAAGATTCGCCCCAGAAAGATTCCGGATAGCTCATGAAAGCTGCAGTCCAAGTAGCAGCGAGCCTGACCCTGCGAGCTTGGGAATTCTAAGCGCAAAGACCTACCCTCATGCACAGCCCAGCTTTGCTCCACCCAAGCCGGCTCTACTTCTTCCATACTATCAGAGCTTCCTTGCACCTGCGCACACATGCGTATGACACGGACAAAACCTTGGTTACTTGCCGCATCGGCTGATTTTGCAGCAGATTGGACATTTGGGGCCTATGAACTGCTCATTCAACCGAGAGTTGAGCCATGGTTGAGAGCGTCTCGAGCCACATCAACCCTTCCGTCATTGCACCATCCTGCCAACCCGTCAGAATGGAACATGAAAAGGACGTCGCCCAAGAAGATGAAACCAGAACCCATGCGGCAGATGCCGCAGCAGGCCATATAGAGGGAGAGAGCAATGTCTGAGAAAGAGACCATGGGAAGGCGCATCGCGAGACTGCGCATCGAGCACGGCATGACACAGGAACATCTTGCCCGCGAGATGGGCGTGAGCGCCCAGGCTGTGAGCAAATGGGAGCATGACCAGAACTACCCTGACATCAGCTTGCTCGTGCCTTTGGCAAAATTCCTCGGCACAACGACCGACGAGCTCCTCGGGGCAGGACCTACCACGGCGGCGGCAGAGAACAAGAAAGGGGAAGAGCCTCCTTCTGTGTCTGTCACAGGGGAGGCAGAACCCGAGTCTGAGTCAGAAAACGTCGAGGTCCAGCCATCCCCGAAAAAGCGCAGAGGACCGATCTCTCTCATCCTTTCTGGCAAGGATGCAGATGACAGCGAAGAGGTACACACGCCCCCCGAGAGACCAAAGACCATGCATATCCAGTGCATCGACGGCGACGACCCCGACGAGGTCGTGAACCTCAATATCCCGCTCTTCCTCGCAAAAGGTCTCCTCAAGAGCGGCGTCTCGAGCATCTCAGGCCTCGAAGGCCTCGGCGTCGATCTTTCCAGCGCCGCTTCCGCCATGGACTTCTCCGAGGCAGGCACGCTCGTTGATATGGAGGATGGCGGAGACCACGTCCGCATCTGGATCGACTAGCGACGCTTCATATCATTCCACAAGAAAGGCATAGCCATGAAACAAACAGCCTCTGCCACAGATGACGGGCTGGAGAGCGAGCTTTGGGCATCGATGCTCGAGCACAACCATCTGCTCCTCGCTGCCGTCATAGCGCTTGGCATCTTCGAAGGCCTCATCGGGAGCTTCTTCTCCTGGGTCGTGAAGCTCATCCTCGATGCTATCGCCTCGAACTCCCTGGAGCAGCTCAGGTTCTCCGCCATCCTTGCAGCCCTCTCGATAGGCTTCGAACTTGTCGATACGCTCCTTCTGAGGCAGGCCGAACCGGCATCTTTGAGGCGTGCTGTCATGAACTTGCGCACGCACTCCTTTGCAAAGCTGCTCGACAAGGGCATCGGCGCCTTCGACCAAGGCGGAGCCTCTATCTACGAATCTGCTTTCACGAACGACATCACGACGATCGAGACGACCTATCTCGAGAAGATCAAGACCTTAGCAACAGACATCCCGATGTTCATCTCTGCTGTGATTCTCCTCTTCGTGGAGAGCGTGCCTCTGGCTACCTGGGCCATCGTCTGCGCCGTGCTGTCGCTTTGGATCTCTGTCGTCTCTGGCAAGCGCCTGGCTCCGCGCCAGAAGGCCATCTCGGATGAGATGGGACATTTCGTCGCAGCAGTTCATGACATAATCGCAGGCTTTGCGCAGATCAAGAGCTTCAAGGCAGAAAAGCCCACAGAGAGACGCTTCCTTGCTGCCAACACTGAGCTCGAAGATGCCAAGCAGGCAAAGCGCCGCTGCGAGAAGGCAATCATGGCTGTGGCGGAGACGACAGGTTCTATCTCCCAGATATCAGTTCTCTTCTTCGGCGCCTGGCTCTGCGTGACGCAGCAGGCGATAACGATCGGCGGCATCATGATGGTGACGCAACTCATGAACTATATCCACATCCCCATTGCCGACCTTCCGTCCATCTTTGCAGCCAGAAAGGCCTCCAAGGCGCTCTGCGAAAAGCTTGCCCAGGAACTCGAGCGTGCCCAGACAGAAGAGGGAACTCTTGCGCTCACACCAGAGCTTCCGCAGGACATCACGCTTCAGGATGTCTCCTTCGGCTACGAGGAAGGAAACCCCGTCCTCAAAGGCATCACGGCAGAGTTTGAGGCTGGAAAGTGCTATGCCGTGGTAGGAGCATCGGGTTCAGGAAAATCGACGCTCCTTTCGCTCCTCATGGGTGCACACAGGAGCTATGAAGGCAAGGTCGCCTTCGATGGGTCCGAGCTCCATGATATCAGCCTCGACTCCCTCTACGGGACAGAGTCGCTCGTGAGCCAGAATACTTTCCTCTTCGATACCAGCTTGAAGGACAACATCACGATGTTCGGCGATGCAGACGAGGATGCCCTCTCCTCCGCTATCGAGCGCGCGGGGCTCGCCGACTTCGTAGCAGCACATGGGCTCGACTACCAGTGCGGCGAGGAAGGAGCCAACCTCTCGGGCGGCGAGCGCCAGCGTGTCTGCATAGCAAGAGCTCTGCTCCATGGAGCAAGGACGCTTCTCTTCGACGAGGCAACAAGTGCCCTCGACCAGAGGACCGCAGATCAGGTCACACGAGCGGTCCTGGGGCTTTCCGGCACGACGAGGATCATGGTGACACATAGGCTCGATGCAGGACTCCTCAAGAGTTTTGACAGCATCACAGTTCTGAAAGACGGCAAGGTCTGCGAAGAAGGCACCTTCGACGAGCTCATAGCAGAGCCTGAGGGCTACTTCCATGCCCTCTATACCATTAGCATGTGACTGTAGGAGCAAAGCAAAGACAGAAGCACCATCGAAGACAATCCGGTAGCGCTTCTTCTGTATGTTCTCTAGGGAAACGATGATTAATGCCCCATAACGTGTCAGAGAGGACCGGCCACACAGCCTTTCTAGGCCGGCATGCGGGAAAGGCAGGGAAGGATGCCCATCCA
>ERZ773013.1137-NODE-1137-length-16165-cov-5.470950_pt1 | contig 16165 bp, 27 predicted proteins | sample MGYA00511670_ERZ773013 | MGnify/ENA primary metagenome ERZ773013 (study PRJEB29015, sample SAMEA2738120) | human oral metagenome | biome: human oral; feature: human-associated habitat; material: saliva | place: China | collected 2257 ... | reverse complement strand
TGTGATACAACCCTTTCACTTCATTATTAAAGTATTCTTTGAAATATGAACACTCTACGTCATAGCCAGCACGTGCTTTGCTTTCCTTGGATCTGATGCCTTGAATGATAATGAAACTCTCATCTTGTGAGAGAATATAATCTATCATAGGTATTATTTTCAGTTCAGAAGTACAGAACCTTGCCATTGTTGAGGGAAATCTTCCTTTTTTAATAGACATATCCACAAAGTCTTTGTATTTCCTGCTTTTGAGTGTAATAAGTTCTACGCCTAATTGGTTGCAAACATTGTGAATATGCGTGTAAGTATCTTCGTGCTCCCACCCTGTATCACAGAACAATGCTGTAACTTTTTCATTGCCGTAGTCATTTACCGCCTTGATAAGGCAAGCCTGACTATCCTTGCCTCCGCTAAATTGTACTAATATCTTCATTCTTAATCTACTAATTCAAAGCTATACGCAACCACCCATGGATTACTCTCCCACGTGCCTTTGCCACTTATTCTCTCAAAGAGGTTAGCAAATGCTTTATAAGGAGTATCAAACAGATGTAATCCTTTTTTAGGTATATGATAACCATATCCACTATCATTAGACCACCTTTTATCAGAAGAAGGATAATATCTAATTCCCTCACAAAGACAATCTTGCTCTGAAATATCTTGTAGAAGTTCTACCTTTACATCTGTAATTCTGATGTGGTGGGGCATTAAGTTGGCTCTGACAAACATTTTATTCGTCCACCCAGCCTTATATTCTCTATTTATAGAACCATCTACATTGATTATAATATCGCTGTACTCCGCCATACATTCGATAATATCCTTGTATGGCTGTGCAATCGCAACAATATCACCGACCTTGTAAGGCAGGCACTTTGCCGTTTCTTCCCAATTACCAAGCGGTGTACCCTCTTTCAGTAGTCGCCTTGTCATCGTTTTTGTCCCGTCAAGTACTGCCTGCGTGAGGCAATACTTGTCATTAAACATTATCTTCTTCATACGCTTTATTTTTTATAACATTCACAATCTTTATGTGGACACTCCTCAAACCTTTCATTGAGGAACGTCCAGCAAACTATCGTATCTACCCCGTCTGCACAATGGTAAATAGGGAGAGTGCAATTCTTAGGGATTAGTCTTTTCATACGCTTTACTTCATTAATTCGGGGTTGTCGTAGACGTTACCTCTAACTTCTATATCAGACAATACGCCTGCATCGAAATCACTATCTAAAACAAAATTTATTAAAGACCAGGTAGTTGTTTTTTTCAGGATAGATACACCATATCTTTTGGATATACAGACTACCCCTAAAAGTTCCTGTCCTTGAAAAAGTATATCCCCCTCAAAGATTTTCTTTTCATTCTTATCTTTTAACCCCATGTACTGACCGATTGTGTCTGGAGTTACATAGCACCAGTCTAACTGCTTTACAAGTCCGTTTCCAACCTCATAATAAATTGCGGGGTCGGTATTTTCTGATGTGACCAGCGAGCCGTACACCCATTCGCCATTACTACGTTTTCCTCTGAATAATATTTCTCTGCTCATATTACTTTAATTCTTTGAATATTCCTACCTCATCTTCATATCCGTGTAATAAGCAGTGGAAATGCTTGCAGATAAGGCTTGATTTACACATATCATCCTTGTTCAAGTCGCAGTTGTCGCAATCGACAGACTTATCTGTTTCAAGAAAGATATATTGTTTGTTGTTAATTGTTATTCCGTTCATAACCCCAATGCTTGTTTAATTCGTTTCTTGTAGTCCTCGTTGGCTGCCTGCTTGGCTTCCTCAAGTGATGGTCGATAACCAAGAAAAACAGAGTTGCACCAAACTTCAAATAATTCATCCCAATGTGAAACTTCGTATCTCCCAACAGCGCAAAGTGCAAATTCTTCCTCGATGGCGATGTCATTATCTTTCCACTCCAACTCTGATATTTTACCCACCACGCTCTCACGTCCTGCGTTGAAAGCTGCTTTGATGTCGTCAAATGTGAAGCACCTATTATATTCAATGATAGGACCGCCTTTCCCATTTACTCTGGCATACTCTTTCAAAGCGTACACCAGAGATAAATATTTCTGTTTCATATTACAATTCCTCCCATCCACTTGGCACGAAATAGTCATTGTCTTGTTCCTCTGAGAGGCCAATCAGATTGCATCCAATCACAAATTTATCTACCGATATACTTTCATCTTGTATCGCACGTGTTATTAAATCAGCGTGAAAGATGTTATACTTCGTCATCAATAAGCTGTTCACTTTTTCGATTTCTTTCTGTGTCATTCTATTCCTCAACTTCCTTAAATTCACCATTAACCAGTTTATAGAATGTATCAGCCTTGATACGTTCACCATCTACTTTTTCTGTTTTTACACAGATAGGAGTATAGACTCCATTAATGCAATCCCATTCTGAAAGTGTTATCCAATTTCCTATCTTAGCTTTGGCAATAGAATTGTTACCAGCTGCCATAACAACAGAGTGATTACCTGTACTCTCAATCTTAGCATAGTCACCACTTGAACCAATCTGAGCATAGTTACCACTTGAACCAATCTGAGCATAGTCACCACTTGAACCAATCTTAGCAGAGTCACCACTTGAACCAATCTGAGCAGAGTAACCACTTGAACCAATCTGAGCAGAGTAACCACTTGAACCAATCTGAGCAGAGTCACCACCGTTATCATTTAAGTCCGTCTCTTTTTTTAGCTTAGATGGTGAAGTGACATCTTTTATCCATTCAACTCCAAGTTTCACAATATCTGCAAGATTAAGTTCTGCTTTAATCTTTATCTTAGAAGAGCAAACTTTCGTTGTATTTTCTTCTTTATCAATTTCTCCAGATTGCTCTACCACTGCAAAACGAGAGTTGAGCATATCATAGTGGTCAAACACCTCTAACGGAGACTCACAAGCGTGAAATCCTCTCTCACAACACGTAATTCTTCCGTCCATCTCATACTCTTTACCAAACTCGTACTGAAATCCTCTGCACTTTAAGGATTTATCAAAGCCTTTATAGGCAATAATTTTCTTTTCCATATTGATTTTTTTTGGTTTAGTTAATATAATTCTCCTCGAAATAAGGGCATATCCCAGTCTCCTCTTGGAACTTCTCTTGCACCCACCACATATAAGCATCGGGAGGGTCTGGAAGATACCGCTTGCAGTAGTTGCTTAACTTGCATCCCACGCCCCTGCAATAGGCATAGTCAGCGTTGATATTATTCGACATAGCTATCTTCTGTTTGAATCCCCCGTTATTGTTACTCTTCTTGTGATAGCGTGTAACCTATCAATCACTCTATCACCATATTTAGCTTTCAAATGGTCTTCGTCTAAGTTGGTAGAGAACATCAGCAACTTACCGTCACGTTCTGCCGTATCAACGAGTTCTGTAAATGGCACTCGCTTGTTTCCGTAGATGTTTGAAACGTCCTCTGTCCCTACATCATCAATATAGATAATGTGGTTTCGGATAATATCATCGGGGGACTTGTTGAGTTCATTTGCGGTACATATCGTTACCACCTTGCGGCAGTAGTGATTAAGCAATAAAGGAATAATTCTCATACCGATTAACGTCTTACCCACGCCACAGCCACCAACGAGCATTAGTCCTTTGCCTTTGTTATCTGTTAACCACTGAACTATCTTCTCATAGTCAGCGTTCCACTTTGCATTATCACCGCAGAAGTATTTTAAGCCTCCTTTGAGGTGCGTTCCTGCGTTTGGTACGCTGATTTGCACTTTATCGGGTAACGGCTTATACGTTGTATCTCGTAACCGCTCAATGGTGGATTTGAGGTTTATTTGTTCCATTTACCAATCGCTGTTTTTATCGTAATTCATTTCAGATGATTTAAGAACCGTTGTACTCTTTGGCACTTTCTCTCTACTTGCCCACGTCTGTAATCGCTTTGATGTTTCCCACGTCTTTTCAAGTTCAAAGCGCATATGATCACTTGATTTACTCTTTTCAGACCAATAGTTGAAGAAAGCACGTATTGTTTCTTTTGAGTATTTTTCGACATAAGGAATGAGGCTTGCGCCAAATTCGTGTTCTCTTTCTTTAAGACTCATTTTACTCTTTGAAGGAGTTGTTTTATCTTGGGTTACTTGTTGGGTTACTTGTTGGGTTACTTGTTGGGTTACTTTTCTTTTTCCAACTTTGTAAGTACCAAAATTACAGATAGTTGCAAATGTTAATCTTGGGTTACTTGTTGGGTTACTTGTTGGGTTACTTGTTGGGTTACTTGTTGGGTTACTTGTTGGAGTCGTGTCAAATATAAGTTCCCCTTTTTCGCTTAATTTTGTTAACACCGAGCGGACATTCTGACGTGTTAATCCGCATGACTCGGCAAGTTTACGTGTTGAGAATCTCACAGCTCCGTCTTCGTTTGCAGAGAGAAGTAATCGTAACATTACAAGCTGCTCGTGGGGGGAATATCGAATGGTAAACTTATCATCAAGTTTTATCATAACTTGATGATTTCGTCTTCGCTCATCGTTTCAAGCGGACACCATAGAAACTCATGCTCTTTCTCAAATTGGAAATCATCACCTTCTGCATCGTCCCAACATAAGTAATATTGATTCCACACATTCAGTCTAAGCATTCCATCTTCAAGTGTAAGGCACATAATGTTATCTTCTTTGTTTTTAAGATTAGGCAACTCTTCTTTGGAATTGTGCCACTTTATAACAGTTCCATTGTCAATAACAGTTCTTTTCATATTGCATTATTTTAGAAATTTCATCGGATTTATCTTCGCACAACCTATTCTGTTTTTGAAACGTTGGCATTTAATCGGTGTTCTTGCCACATTCCGCTCTTTTGTTATAGTACATTCAGAAACGATAGGGTTGACAGGCACGGATCTCATTAGGTATGCAAAGCGGCATTCAAAGCACGTGTGCGGTTCGATATTTTTCTTTGCCATTTCACGTTTCCTTTCCACACCACGCATCAGAACATCGCCAATACCCTGCAACAAACGCTTCTATTAGCGTTGCGTTAGGGTGTTGCTTTATCCATTGTTCTGCGTGGAGTTCTATTTTTGATTTTGTTTTCATCTCAAATACTATTTGGTAAATTCCTATCTTAAGTGTTGTCGAACAAACTTCGTTCGCTAATAGATTGTTTCCTTCCGATAATAAAATCACAGATAAAGTTGCGTGCGTAGTCCGGAGAGATTAAAGACCTTTCCACGCTGCATACGCCAGCCTTTGGAGAACTGCTTGCTTTCATTATTGTTTTTCGTTCCTTGTCATTCTGAAAGGATCTTCCATACGTAGGCTCGCAGTTGATAAACCAATAAGCCGTTGGTTTGATATAATAATCTCCACGTAGCATTCGGTTTTTATCTATCATTGTCGGCTTTGGGAAATTTTGTCCCGTAATAAGATAATTCGGCTCCGTTGAAGGGTTTTCTATTATCAATCTTAGATTCCTACTATACGCAACCCATAGTAGCTTATAGAGTAGTGCGTGAAATTCTGTTCTTAACTTTAGTCTTTCTAATGTTAATTCGATTTTCTCGCACATCGTCTTCTTACGATAGTTTATACTTGTCAAGTCAAAGCAAGTCTGTTGCAGTGATTCAAAGTATATACATGGGAAGAAGGCTATTATTAGGTCGTCTTTAACTATTTCGTCAAATAGGCTTGCCCCCCTCATCGCATTTTTCTATTTCCTTAAACAGATCGGTAACATTATCTGTTTCTCCAAATTGATTCTGAATGTCGTAGTCTTCTGCTTCATATCCGAGTTTGATGAACTCGTTTTTGAACGTTCCTGACTGCTCAAAGAAGCAGTGTACTTTTCCATTTATTACCATAGTAAGGCAGTGTCAAGTGTGTATATAATTTTAAATCCACAGGCGAGCGCAACATTTAACTCTGCACGGCAACCAACGGATCGTCCCCAATTACATGCCATAAGGATAGCATCACAATCAAGCAAAAGTTTGAAATCTTCTCTCATGTGTTGCTCGTGCGTTGCGTTGAAATTCACTTCTCTATCAAAAGGTGAAATAGGGGAATATCCTTTGTTCCTCAAACGTGTTTTATAGTCTTCAATTTCTTTCTTTACTTCGTCAATATCTCGACCTGTTATCGGTATCGAAATGTAGCATTTCTTTCTTTTCATATTTCTTTTCGTTATTAATTTCGTGCTTTGGGCAGGACTCGAACCTGCAATCGCAAGACACTCCTGTCTCGAAACGTTTTATTGTTTAATGTGGAGTTCCGTCACACTCCATTGCAGTTAATTTAGCGTCTACCAATTCCGCCACCAAAGCAAGTGTGGGGACGCTTCCCCACGAGTTCTAAATATAACTATAAAGAAGTGAACAAGAATTATTCTTTTTCAAATATGTCTAATACCTGTGTTTCTGAGATTGATGCCACATCGTAATCACTCATTGAATTGCCCATGAACTCTTTGATATAAGAGCGAGCCTTATCAATGTTTGCTGCTTGGAAAAGATATGTAACAAGTGTCCTCTTTTCCTTATCGGTACGTTCGTCAAGCGTGATGAAAGCAAGTTTCACACGATACCACTTATCATCATTGCTATCATCAGAGAAAAGAACCTCTGAATATGGCGCACGTGTGATCGCCTTGATGAATGTTTCTCCACTTGTGTATGCGGATAGTTCTTCTGTTATCTTAGCTTCTGCTTCCGTGAACGAAAGAGCATCAACCACAAACACTTCTGTTACTTTCTTCTCACGTCCGTCATCCATAGTTTTGTCGTAACGGACTTTGGTTTCAAACCACGTTGATGTTTTATTTCTCATTGTTTATATCTTTGTAATGTTCAAGAATATATTTCTCCTCGTCGCCTGTAAGCGTGAAAGCCTTTGACATGAACTTTATTGCCATTTTCTCGTTATTGCCAGAGAGAGGATAATAGTCGTTTGCAAACGAATTTGTGAGACGTTCGAGTCTTTCGTGTTTCTCTCTAACTTCGGATATTCGACTTCTGATTTCAAGTGTTATATCAGAGGCGGCAGCATAGGCTTTGTCATATTCCGCCATATCCTTTTCGACCTGCTTCTCCATAGCTTTATTTTGGGCGGCAAAATCAACGATATTTGCATACAACTTACTTGAATAAACGCTAATTTCGCTTATACTAAAGTCGCCTTCATTATTATAAGTGTACCTGTCTTTCTTTTCCAAGTACTTAAAATTGCTCCCGAGTTTATCCCAATCGTAATCAACCTTTCGGAAAGATTTTGCTTCTCTCAATGCGTCTGCTACCTTTTGTGCTTCCGCAAAATCTGCAAAAGCGTATCCATCCAAAACAGGAATGATATAAACTTTTTGGTCAGCAGGCTCAATTTCAAACAATTCGGGTTTCTTAGGCTTGTCAATTACCTTGATACCCTCTTCCATCATACGAAACTTAATCATGTTCTGTATGTCCTGTTCACTTAGCGCAAGGATTTCCTGCTCGGTCATTTCACTAATCTTTTTCATAAGAAATGTTTTAAATAATTATTAATATATTTTTATTTAACCGCCCCTCGTATGCGGTTTATACGAGGGGCTTAATTAAAAGGCAAATCATCTGATTGACCTTGTTGTTGTGGTACTGTTTGCTGCGGAGCCGCTTGTTGTGGCGTAGGCTGACTACTTACAGGAGCAGACTGCGTTTGTTGCGTAGTCTTTGCACCTTCATGTATTACGTTAAAACACGTTACACGATTGTAGAACTTACCTTGCCATTCGTTTGTATTGAAATCAAGTTGAACAGTCACCATAAGTCCTTCTGCAAGCTGAAACGAGTCAATTCTCTCTTGCCCAAAGACATTAAACACTATTGATTGATTGTACCGTTGCCCGACTTCTTCAATAACAAAGTCTTGACTAACCCAGTTCTTCCCATTTTTCGTTCCCGAATTAGCAGGTAGCACCTTTTTTATTACACCTTTGAAATCCATTTGTTTTATATTATTGCTTTCGCATTACTAATTTGATTGATTTTCTCTTTGAAATACTCAACCGCTAACTTTGTGCGTTCGAGTAGTTGATGTTGTATCTCTACATCCTTTGGCATACGGAGAACTTTTAGTTGCTTACTCCTTGATGTTCGTGGATCGTATGAAATAAAATCCCCAAACGGCACTTCGACACCCGTTTCACGTTCAACGCAAATCATGTTGTATTGAATTTGGCAGTAATATTGGAGGTTGTCGTCCTTCAAATCATCTGCTTTTTCGTATAAGAAATGTGTTAGATGAACAGCAGGGTTAAATGGACACTTAATCTCAATTATTCCGCCCGAACGGATAATGCCGTCTGGACTGCCACCTGCAAACTTCTCAAACTCTTTAAGGGCAACAAACGGAGCATCAAGCACTTCATTTTCTGTTTCTTCCTGATAGCGAGTGCGAGCAAAATCTTCCATAAGCGTTCCCCAATCCATAGCACGTGAACGTGGTGCGCTATCCTCCATATATTCAAGGAAAGCATCGTTTGGCATGAATTGTTCAGCAATCTTTCCATCAAGATATGAGAATGTTCCTTGCGAGAAAGGTACTTCCTTTGTGCGCACCCTTGATTTTGGGTTATCTTTTTTGAATTGTTCAAGTTCCGCTTCTGTCATATCCTCCTTGTGATTAGCAAGGAGGATATATATTTCAGATGCAGTTAGCTTGCCTTTACGTGAAAGATACCAATCCGATGTTCTTTGGAGGCCATTCATTATTTATTATCCCCCTTTCCCTTCTCGGTTTTTCCCTCTTTCTCGCCACCGAATAAGTCTTTTGAGGGGTCAACCTCCCCTGTCACCGCTTCAACAGGCTGCGCTTCGTTATCAACATACTCTGCATCGAATACATCAATATTGAGTTCCTCGACATTGTCAGAGTTTGTTTTAACTTTCGCTTGGTCAAACTTAATAGCCGTTTGCATTGCAACCGACTTAGGAGCATACTTTGAAAGAAGAGCCTTTACGACTGTCTTTTTTGCCATTGAAAGGTAGTCAGTCTTCCATGGGCTATTGTAACCGGAGCGATATGCTTGTGAGAATTTCTTTGCGTGCGCTTCAATCTCCTCCATGGTCCAGAAGATTGTCTTACTGAAGCCATTAACAAGGTCAAAGCGAGCCATAACACCGATAGGCTTGTCAGACTTCTTTGCATCTTCATCGAAGACATATTCGCCAGTAAAGCGGTTTTTACTCACAAGCTGCCCTTCGTACACCACCTCGTCGATGATATTCTGAAACTCTCCGCTTCGCATAGCAAGCTCCAGAATGCCCTTGTACCCTATCTGAAAGGTTGCCGTGTTTTTGTATGGAAGGATATAAGCCATACCGAGTGTTGGAACGACAGGAAGGTCGAGTGTTGCTGCAATCATTGCCGATGAAAGGATGGACATTGGCTGACACATTCGGAGTTGCTTATTCCCGTTTGCCACTGAAATAACGCTGGAAATGAATGCGGAGGCTTTCTTTTCGCTTCCAAGAACCTCGTTGAGTTTCTTTGCTACTGCGCTTGAACTCATTAAGGTTTGTAGTGTTTGCGGTTGTTGGGTTGTTGTTACTTGATTTTCCATTATTTTATTTATTCTTTTAATTATTAATACCTTTGTCCGATTGATACATAGCCTTCCTTTATCGTTGAAGAAAGGAAAAACTTTCCGTTTCCTGGTCGACTATTAGCAATATCATTCTGCCTTGTTCTTTCTGCTGCCAAAGCATTGTAATTATACAAACCTTCCTTAACATGCAGATACTTTCCACCTCCTCCAACCATTTCAAATAGTTGGCGATAGGTGTAAATTCTTTCTCTAATAATTTTCTCCTTCATTTATATTCTGTTTCAATTCCTGTTTTATATCGTTATAAACTGTCTTAAAACTTTCCTTTTCTCTCCAAATATACTTGGCAATAATAGCGGTGCAAACAACCGCGCCAACCACGAAAAATATATGTATCACCATATTTTTTTGTTAAGAGCCATACGCCCATTTTTCAAAATCTCCTTGACGAGGAAAAGCGGGGTCGCAACCCGAATCAACGCCTCGCCACTCATCATTATCATAAGCAGCTTGCCAAGACGACGAGGGATCAGCATTTGCTGATAAGAAATCCTCTATCGCTTTCTCTATATTGGGATATTCTTTACCCCGTTCTTCATAAATAGCAACCTCGTATTTATAACCTCCTAAAGCTGACACTTCAATAAAAACCTTATCGTTAAAATCAAAGCTATATTTGCAATCCTCAAAATAATTGGGATTATCACCATTGTAGTAGCTTTCGTAGGCAGTTTCTTCGATGCCATCTTTACATTTTTCCGCTAAACCAGCTAAGCACTTTCTCACAATTAAAAAATTTATAAAATTTGTACGCACGCCCTAATCGAATAGAAACAACCGTATTTCAGTTGTAGCGTGCGTTATTGTTATGAATGTATAGCTTAGCGGCTTCCGTTGCCCAATCGGACTACTCACTGCGTTAATGGACGTTTCGCACTATTACTACACATTCAAAAATCATTCACATATTAGCCACCTAATCAGTCCACTACGAGGTCACGGCATTTCTGCTACTCATAACACCTTTCGGCTTTATTATTTCAATATGTCAAAGAGCACCGTTCAATAATCGTGGACGGTAAGGGGTCGAACCTTAATAGCCCTAACTTTGCTCCGCCCATTGGCGGAATGCTCATCACGAGTTAACCACCACCTGAAATTTAATCTACAAACCTAATTCTATAACTAATGTAAAAAAAACACTACACAACTTTGTTTTTAATAACAAGCTTATCAAGGTCGTTAACTTCGTAAAGAATATGCCCTCCGACCTTATAAAATCGCAACTGACCTGTTTGGCGAAGGTTTCTCAAAAACCTTTCCTTACAACCGAGATACCTTTCAGCTTCATGATTATTAAGCCACCTTTTTGAGACCTCGTTTACTATCGTATGTACATTTTTTGCCATTTTACTTGCTTTATTTATATATTATATATACCTTTGCGGAAAACGTATATCATATACGTTTGCAAAGGTAGTATATTTTTTATATACTTACAAATATAATACACAATAAATGTACGCTTTAACGTTTATTAATAATATACTATAATGATAGACAAAAAGGATGCTTACATAACGGTAGGGATGTAATAGGAAGCAAAAACACCTTATCTTAATAGCTGTCAGCAAAGAAAAGTTGAAATCTAAGTTCTGTATATTAGTTAACTATAAGAAGTTACTTTTAGGAAATGTGCGATATATAAATAGTAATTATAAACAGCAATTGTACTTATAATGTTAGACGTTAGCGTTTATACATTATATACAAACCCTTCTGAGCACACGTACATATTAATGCAAAAACAAAAAAATAGATAATATGAAGGAAAGGTTCAATGCAATTTCAGAACGCTTTATAGAGCAACTGGAATCAAAGAATATATCCTCTTCTCAAATGATAAAAGACGGGGTTATAAAGTCAAGATCGTCAATCACAAACATACGTTTCGGACGACAAGGAGTTAGCATGAAAATGTTAGAGGATTGCGCAAGGGTTTATGGCATTGATAAGACGTATGTGTTGCTTGGGGATAGTGGAGACGATGTTAATAGTGGTGGTGGGCCGATAATGATGAATACGTCAAATTCTACAATTATCGGTTCAAACAACAATGGAAACTCTAATACAAAGATTTCGACTGTACAGCCAGTCGGTTCTTACTATAGAGAAGAGCTTATCAATGTTCCTTTTGTGCAACAGGATGCAGCAGCTTCTTTTATAGAGCATTTTGGCGACACAGAACATTCTTGCACAGAGTTCTATGGGGTAATGCAGGAGGAAGGAGAGGATGTTTCAAATGGTAAGTACGTAGTATTTCAGATAAAAGGAGATAGTATGTTACCGAACATTCCAGATAATGCAAAAGTTCTTGCACGAATGATTGATACGTCAAAATGGGAAGAAGTCAATGGAGTCGTATTTGTGGCATACGGCAAAACGTTGACAATAAAAAGGGTTTTGAAAAATGCTTTATATATAAACAACATAATTACATTAAAAGCAGATAATCCTATCTACGGACAACTGGATATTGCAAGAAAGGAGATTAGGGGGATATGGAAAGCTGAAAGGATTGTTAGTCAAAAAATAAAATAGAAAATGATAGATGAAACTGTTTTAGCACAATCTGTATCATCAGACAGAAGTGCAATTAGAGATTCAAACAATAGAGGAAATGCTGGGCGTGATATTATTAATAATTATGGCACAGATGATTTTTACAAGGGGAAGGTTCCAAGGCAGATTGATATTATCAAAAGCCAGCGTGCCGTAATAGAGAAGTTGCAACGTCAAATTGATAGAATGCAAGACCAAATGGAAGAGTATCAACATCAGTTTTCAAAAGCGCAACAGATTAAAGAACAATTAATGCAAATGCTGCTTGACGACAGAGAAATGTTACGTAAAAGACTTGAAGGTGATGCGTATGGTACGAAAAACGGCACACCAAAATAATATTAACGTTATAATTATCTGATTACCAATGAATTTTAATTTTTACTTTACGCCTGGAAAGCGTGTATACCCCTAAAGGGTATCGGGGGTTCGAATCCCCCTCTTTCCGCAAGAGAGGTGTAAACCAACGGATTACGTGGCTTACACCTTTCTCTTTTTCAGCATATTAAGACAACTTTCCAACCAATCTTAAGACACCTCATCAGCACAGCTTAAGATAGCTTTCCTACACAGCTTAAACAGCTTTCCATCCTATCTTAAACAGTTTCTCAACGTATCTTAAACAACTTCTCAACACATCTTAAGACTACTTTCAGCATATCTTAAACAGCCTTTTAGCATCTTAAGACAGAAAGGAAAATATCTCTTCAGCCACAACTCCACCTCCTTACACAAATCACGCATTTTCTTCTCCATTGCTTGTTATACTGCTTTATTTTCCTAACTTTGCAAAAGAAAAGAATAAGAAACGATATTGTATCCACGCAATAACATTCAAATCAACAGAAGAAATGATAGAACTCGACACAACCAATATGTGTTCACACCTGCAGAAGAAGCTTTTTAATGAGGATGGAGTTTACTATCCTATATGGCAGGCGATGCAAACTGATGACGAGATAACGGCTGTGGTCCGTGCTCGACAGTTACATATCTATCGCAAAGGGAAGAAGATTTTAGTTCTTCCTGGCAAGGCTGCACCTAAGATTATACGTGAGGATAGCCTCAACGAACTACTCCCTAAAGAACTACTAAAATGAAGAAAGCTATCGTATTAGGTGCCAGTAGTGGTATCGGACATGAGGTGGCACGATTGTTCATAGCCCAAGGATGGGTAGTTGGTGTGGCAGCCCGTCGTATTGACAAGCTGACAGACCTACAAAACCTCGCACCAGAGCGTGTATTCACAGCGCAGATTGACGTGACAGACGAAGCTGCAGAAGCATCCCTACAACAACTTATTGAACGCATGGGAGGGCTCGATCTCTATTTCCATGCGGCAGGTATCGGTTGGCAAAACCCAAGTCTTGAAGCCGAGAAAGAGCTCAAAACGATGGAAACAAATGCTGTTGGCTTCACAAGATTGGTTGGTTGTGCCTATCGCTACTTTGCTAACAATGGCGGAGGACACATCGCTTGCATCACTTCTATCGCTGGAACAAAGGGACTCGGACCTGCTCCTGCTTACAGTGCAAGTAAGGCTATGCAGAACACCTATCTACAGGCATTGGAGCAGCTTGCTATCTCTAAGCATCATAACATCCATTTCACAGATATTCGTCCGGGCTTTGTCGACACTCCCCTACTCGCTGGCAGTTCTCGTCTACCTATGTTGATGACTACAGAAAAGGTGGCACGCAGCATTCTAAAAGCTGTCAACTGTCGTCGTCATGTCTGTGTCATCGACACACGATGGGCCGTCCTCACCTTCCTCTGGCGCCTTATCCCTAATTGGATATGGCGACGAATGAAGCTGTGTTGACCTATTTCGGCAGTAAACACAACAACTTACTACATCTTATTATATAAATAATCACTTATTCGCTCTACGCTCATTAAACCTTTCAAGGTTGTATGCATCTAAACAAATAAGTCTCAAAAGCCATCTTAAACGAAAGGGATAGCGAAAGGATAACAGCTTACAAACAAGAAACGAAAACAATAATTATATAAGAAATGAGAAAATTCTGCTTAAAAATACACCGATGGTTAGCATTACCACTTGGCGTGGTGATGACCGTATTATGCTTCAGTGGACTTGCGCTTCTACTATTCAAAGACCTCACGCCACTGTTTGATATGAATGCAAAAGAGATTCCACTCTATACTGACATAGTACGCTTACACCGCTGGCTATTCATGAAACCAGAGAATGCACACGATGGTGGACTATCGTTAGGACGAATTCTAACGGCAGTGACGTCCATGTGTATGGTACTTGTATTGCTCTCCGGCGTCGTCGTCTGGTGGCCTAAGAGTAAGAAAGCACTGAAAAGTAGACTAACAGTCAGCACCAACAAAGGTTTTCGCAGATTTGTTTACGACTCACATGTGTCGTTAGGTATCTATGTATTCATCTTCCTTTTCCTCATGGCACTGACTGGTCCTGTATTCTCCTTCGGCTGGTACAGACAGGGAATGTCTAAACTCTTTGGTCAACCAATGCCTCCCAAGGAAATGAAGGCACAGCTGTCGAAAGACGGAGCAAAGCAGGGTGAGACAAACGAGAAAGCCTTTGCACAGCCAGACACAAGTAAGATAAAGGGGCAACCACAGGCACAGAAAGATGGGACAAAAGACATGAAAGGCGACCAGCAAGGCAAGAAGCCAAAGGGAGGAAAACTCTTTAAGCAGTTGCACACAGGTTCTTGGGGCGGCTGGTTCTCACGTGTTCTCTATGCCATCGCAGCCTTTATCGGGGGATTCCTACCTATTAGCGGTTACTACCTGTGGTGGAAGAGAAGGAGTACTAAGAAGCGAAAGGCTTAAAACCCACGACCATCTGTCGTAAACCCATTGAGCGTGTACAGTTGAATTATCCAACTCTACACGTTCAATGGGTATTTTTATTTACTTTACAATAGTCATATCTGAAACTCAATATATATCAATCTGGATTATAGTCCACGCAACATGTAAACTTGTGTAATAGTCCTTATACTTATTCATTATTATATTCTACAAACTTATTGGCAAAGAAATACATTCTCAACTAAGCTTCGTCTAATCACTATTTTATCTGTTCTTGGATGAACATATTAACACGTACAAACACAGCACACTATGGAACTGGACCTAATCTATCCACCTTTTCACCCATACCCACCAACTATTATGTAAAAGAAATTCACACCCTTAAAACTAACCAACGCCTGATTAGCTTCAAGACAAGGCCTTTCTCCCTTCAAGAACATGCCCTTCTTCGTCGTTGTCAACGCCCTTCTTGAAGCTTAAAGACGCCCTTCTCCAATAGAGTATATAACCTACTGTTTATCTGTTAGTTATATAGTGCTATTAACAAGATACTTTATCGTAATAAAGAAGGTTATAGAACACTCGTTTTGTAATGATATTTTACGAACGTCAAAACAAACAAACGACTATTGAGAAAGCAAATTCTGTCATCTTAATTAGGGATAAGAGGACACATCAACACAAAGAAACGAGTGTAAATTCCTAATAAATAGGTATTGTCACATCCGTAGGAAGCCACTACCTTTGCACTCGTTATTTTTACAGGCCGTGATAAATATGGATTTAATTAGTATGACATTTAAGGTGACAGACTTGGCAGAAGTCGTCAAGAACCTATTATTCAATTCAAAAGAGGAGCACGAGAAGGGATATTCCCATTCGTTGACACCCACTTTCATGATAAATATAAATAACATAAGGTTAGTTTCTTTTAACTCAATCAGCTTGTTTTTATTCTCATTAAATCCTATTTTTGTAAAAGAAAACCCCACCTTAATATAAATTAAGACAAAGGCCACGTAGTCAATATCTTACCAAGAATATGAATACAAAAAACCAATCACAACCCTTCGAATTGAGTTTGAATCAATATATTTATTATCTTATAAAACCCTTAAAGAGTATGGAATTAAAAAAGACACTCTACTCCCT
>ERZ773013.1130-NODE-1130-length-16213-cov-34.824421_pt1 | contig 16213 bp, 14 predicted proteins | sample MGYA00511670_ERZ773013 | MGnify/ENA primary metagenome ERZ773013 (study PRJEB29015, sample SAMEA2738120) | human oral metagenome | biome: human oral; feature: human-associated habitat; material: saliva | place: China | collected 2257 ... | reverse complement strand
CCTTTAAGTGCATTAACAAGCCTATTATCTGAAACAGTCTCCAATACCACTTCACATCTGGTGCCTTTAAGGCTTTATTCGAAATACAATATTTAAATCGCCAATAGTTTATAGCTGATCTAATCTTCCATTTCAAAGAAATATTATAATCCAACATCTCTGCATAGGTCATTGTAGAGGCGATAGGGCTATTCATCCTTATTCTTACAATTTTACTTGTAAGGCCACCCTCCAAATAATCTCTGTAATAGATAACCTTATTAAAACAGAACAACTTATACTTATTAGCGATTCTATTCCAAACTAAAGATTCTGGGCAAAACTTCTCATTTTCTATCTCAGGAAAGGGGAACTCTCTCATGACAGAGGTTTTATAAACCTCTAATAAATCACCAGTAACATTACCTTTCTCTGCATAACGAAACTGCAATGCACTTTCATACATAGGTTCTTTGGGGAAACCTGTTCCTATTAATTGCCCATCATGGTGTGCCATCAAACCACAAACCCCAGCACAGCCTTTATAACCTTTACACTGCTCATAATACTGTGCAATTGTTGCTAAGGAGTCTTCTGGTAATGTATCATCACTATCGAGTATTAAAATTAACTCTCCACTTGCTTCTCGTACACCTCTATTAATTGCTGTATGCTTTCCTCCATTACTTTTTTTTATATAACGAATAGGAAATTCTGCATTCTCAAAATTATGTGCTATCCAGGATAACGCATATTGCTCCGTATCATCTTCAGAACCATCATCAACTATCAACCATTCGAAATCTTTAAACGTGAGATTTTTCAAGCTATCATAAAGAGGTAAAAGTAGTTTTCCTCTATTATATGTTGGAGTTAGGATAGATATAAATGGCATATACGTATTATTTATGATAGTAAAGAGTAAATTTTTTCTATCTCATTACTATTATCAACTATATGTTGTTTGAGATAATCTATATACGATTGTCGCAAGCTCGCATTATGTATCAACTCAGTAACCTTATCTGTTGCATCCTCAACAGTCATTTCACATATACTTGCGTTAACCCTATCTTCAAATTGATCATGGACGGTAGAAAAGTTGGTAACCACAATAGGTTTACAGAGAATTTTTACTTCATCAAGTGCAATAGACTTACCCTCAAACTTTGATAAATGAACATAAAGGTTTGCACGTTTTAAATATGGATAAGGGTTGGCTTTCACTCCTAAGAATTTCACATTATCTTCCAATCCATTTTTCTTAACGAATCCTTGATAATCCCAGTCATTTGTAACACCACCTATAAACCACCATTCAAAACTGATTCCTACTTCTTTTAGTTTCTTTGCCACCTGTACTGCGAGTTCACTTCCTTTCCCAATACTTACGTATCCCAAAGAAGCTATTATAAAATCATGCTGCTGCTTTGTTAAAGCAGGTTCTATAAGTTCATCTGCTAATTTATTAATCAGGGAAGGACTTGATATATTTTCCATGAGATGAAACTTATCTGTATACTCAGGAAAAACCTCTTTCAATGCAGAAACACATTCTTCTGATATGGTATATACCCCATCAACTTTTCCAAAGTACTTCCTGTCCGCCTTCTCATAATATCTCCATTTACGGTAATCACTATGGAAGAATGTTATTTTCTGTTTCCCTTTTAATTTATCTACCATATAATATAAATCCTGTTGACCATTATAATCGACAATTAGATCAAAGCTTTGATCAGTTATTGTTGGAGATATGTGAGCAAGAAAAACTCCTGCTAAGGATTTATCAATAAACGATAAAATAAATCTAATCAATGACAAAATTGCTAACAAGGGATGAAAGCCAATTCCCTTTCGAAAACTAATTAAATCTTTAATTCCACTAAAGCCAGATGTTAATGCTGTGAGTCTGCTATCAGAGAGTACCCTTATTCCTATAGGAATCTGATCACTAAAAGCCCCAGAAGTATTCATCATAAGGAGAGATACCTCATACTTTTCCTTATCAATAACATTCAATAAGCTTAGCATACTCTTTGATACGCCACCTGTATCTAATATTCCAATTATGAATAAAATTTTCTTACGCATAGAATCATCTATTTTATAAATGTAAATGCAGGTCTATAGAACTTATCGGTGGTGTAATCAAAGTCATATTCAAACTTACTATAGATTTCTCCATTACCAGCAGGTATACCATTAGTAAAAAAAGTCTTATAAGGAACCTGTTGTGGAGCCCAAGCATTATTAATACGTACAAACAATGCAAAGAAAACTACAATAACAAGACCTCTATTCACTGAAGATACTCTTCTCTGACAGAGCAACTTTGACAACATATAGAAAATACCCAAGAAGAATGGCCATGCAAAACGTCCACCTTGCCCGAAACGCATGAAGACAAAAAGAATTGCGCACAAAGCATAGCACATATTTAAGAAAGTCAATGTCTTTTTATCCTTATTGATATACTTATAATTTTTAAAGATGATAAAGATAAAGAATATTACCTCTAAAACATACTCAATTCTAAACCCTTGGTCCTGTTCTGTATAATTACCAGCTTTACCCGTTGTATCTCCAGCACTTGCAATTATAATATTAGGAATTGGAGTCAACCCTATTAAAAGACAAATAGTTAAAACCCATATTATGTTTTTTTGTGAGTACTTTTTAAGTGGAATAAAGTAAATAATCCCAAATATAAGAACAGCTGTATGGAATGTTGCACCAAGAGCAACATATATAAAGAATCTTACCATATTTCTTTTCCAAATATGTTCTACCCCTTGCCAAGCAATACCAATAGCTATCATTTGCCTCAGATATGTCATCGTAAAGAAAAACATCAGCCCTAAGAATACAATACAAGCAAAGGGATAATTATCTATATACTTGACAAATGATTTATAAAATAGTGCATAAATCAAAATCGTTGTAAATAGAATAAACATATAACGATTTGTCGTTATAAAACTCAACAATATCTGCCATGCAAAATATCCATATTCTACTCCATTTACAAGATAAATTGCATTGGAATAATTTCTATCTCCCCACGTTATATCTGCAATATAATCAAAGGACTCACCATAAATATATCGGTCATAGCCTCCTATCATATCGCCCAGTCCTACAAACAGAGCTAAATAAATGAAATAAACAGCCAAGAGACGTCCATCTTTAGACATTCTTTCATTTCCTCCTGCAAAAAGGAAATATAACAAACCGATTACAAATACTAAAAGATAAATTCCCATGAATAAAAACGTTTATGCATTTCTCATATTAAATTCACGCTTCCAAATGCGTAGGCGATTCTTTACACGCTTTAAGAAAGGGACTGGCTTAGATATTCCTCTTTGTTGAAAATCTACATTTATACCATATTTTTTAAACAAACAATCCATCTTGTAAATGTTTCTACGATCCCATTTTCCCCCTTCGATACCTGTGTAGATATAAGGAATAACCTCATAGCAATCTTCAATTATCCAAGTTGGGTCAACTGCCAGATATATATGCCCTAATCTTGATGAACGACGAGAAGCAAACTTTTCTGTGTCCCACCCGCTTTCATTATCAGCAAGTATCTCTAAAAGCTCTTCCTTTCTCCATAAAGCTGCCTGACAACTCATACGATAGGGATGTCCAACAGGAATTTGTTTAAATCCTTTATAGGGAGACTCTTCTGTACCATACCCTTGCCAATTCAATACATGAAGACACTTTACTTCTGGATGCTCCTCCATAAATTGAACAAAATCCTCAACCAATTGATTTTGTACTGGAGCCTTTAAGAAGTAATCCTCTTGCATATACAAGACAATATCCGAATTTGTTTGCATTATAGCATCTTTTAGACATAAAGACCAAGGCATTCTCTTATCCTTTGGAAAATTACGCTTCTCACAAACCTTTGTTGGTATAATATCTAAACCAGGGAAAGAATAATCCTTATATTCTGTATTCAAGAATATCTTACCTTTACAGTCTTTCCAAAATACAGAAAATAATTTAAAGAAAGGCTCCCAGCAATCTGAATACGAGTCACACGTATTTACTACTATTGAATATTTCATTTTATTATTTATTTATTTCTACCTCCAACTAAAATTGCAGATAAAGAAGGCATTAACCAACGAAAAAGATAAAATAAACTCACACATATACCACAAGTAATGGTCGGTATCAACACCTGTACAAGGATTGAAGTAAAAGTGTTCACAGACAATACTACTGGCCAAAACTTATTAAGTATATTGATAAAAAACATATGAAATGCAAAAACAAAGAAAGATGTGTTTGCTAATTGTTTATTAGGACTTAGCATTCCTCTTCTTATCATCACATAGACGCCCATTAGGAATAAAAGAACTCCAATTAGTAATAAGAGCTGGTGTACAATTACTATTTCCTCTCCTTGAATAAATCCATTTGTATCAATCACTAAAAGAACTATATATATAAAAGCTATCAAGTACCATCTTTTAACGAAGGAATAGAAAAAACTCTGTTTTGATATACTTAAATATGCACCTAAACAAAACGGAAATATAGATCGCATTCCTATCAAAGGAATACTGTAATATATCTTAAACAAAAATAGACACGCCAAACAGATTATAAAGAAAAGACCAACTCTTTTAAGAATATAATAAATCGGATATGCTAATAAATTCAAGATAATCAAATCACGGATAAACCACATTGGAGCCAGAACAGGCGAGAAGAAACTATCTAATAGGGATATAAACGTAAAATTCCGAACATAGTCCCCCATCGAAGACATCAAAGAAGGTACTATCCAATAACAAGCAAAAATGTAGAAAAGAAATAATAAATTCCATATAAAATATGGTACCAGTAATGTGTGTACTCTACTCTTCAATTTTTCTTTATAACTATCTACTGTCAATAATCCACCCCTAAAAAACAAATAACCTGAGATTAACATAAACGAAGGGACAGCTATATCACCTATCTGCCTTTGAGAGAAGTACTGGAACCAATCAAATATAGGAAAATCTCCAGGTTTGAGAAAAATATCTCCATTATATGTCTGTGGAGAAATAATCGTATGTAATAAAACAACCATCCAGATAAGTGGAAATCTTACCCAGGTAATAGTATCAGAAAGAATACGTTTATCAACTACCATTCACTTATTCTTTTAGTTCTTAATAATACCTTTAAATAGAGAGTAACCAAAATAAGGCAGATTTCATTCCGAGCTACAATAAAACAAAATATTATAATTCAAATGAAGATTTATGTGGTAGCTTCTTTTCAAATAGATTTCTGACTAATGGTTTTGCCCGCATATAATCTTCATAATCACAAAGTGAAGAGTCATTTACACAGAGCGACTTTATGTTAGTGTCATTTAATTTACTCTCTAAGAGAGATAAAGAAGATGTTGCTAACTGCACAACCTGCTTCTGCATAATACTATTTTCTGGATAGAACATATTTGAAGCAAGCTGCCAATATCTCATAAAATACAAATTGAGACTTACATTCTCACGAAATCTTGTACAACTATTACAAAGCATTTGTCCCTCTTCTTTCCACGCTTCTTCAAAAATAGACTTTAAGAAAGGGCGTTCGTTATGAGGACTATAAAAATGCTGAAATTCTGTGCGTCCGAAAAGACGTATAATATAAGCCTGTAATCGATATTTCCATCCCAAATAGCTTCCGTACCACCCTTTAGGATTGGCTTTAGTTACCTCTTTTCTATTAAAATGTGCATTAACAACCTGAGTATCACAGAATTCAATTATATTAATCCCCCACATATCTACTTCTGGGAAATAACAACGGGGAGTAAAAATATGTTCAAATGGAGCATCACAAGGTAATCCATTTTTAAAATAATATTCAGGAGTTATCGGTGCGTTGATAAAAGTATCATCATTGAATACAACAAAATGTTCAGACAACCCCTCTATACGATGAATATTCAATTCTATCGTATGAGAATTAAAAGTAGGAAGATACTCTGCTGGTATAAAATCTTTGTGATCAATTATTTTAAGCTTTGAATAATTGATATTTATCCACGAAGGAATCTGATTATCTGTAATTAAGAATACACGATGAACCCAAGGTGCAAACCTTTCTATAGAGCGAAACCAATATTTAAAGATATTCCAATCTCGAAAACGTGTTGGATTGCTCTGCTCTGAAGTTCCTTTATAGGAAAGCATCTTATCTTGCCAAGACAAATCATTCCCATCAACCCACATTACAACAAAATCAATATTCATTATAACAGTGTATTTATATATTTAACAATGTCGTATTATAACGAAATAACAAGGCACGTAAGACTTTTCGTTTTATTCTTCGCCTCCACAATGCATACTGACAGAATAGAAATAAATCTAATCTTAATAGCACTTTTTCATAGTTTTTGAGATATCTCCCCATTATCACACCCAGAAAAGATGTCATGAAGTATTCCAAATTAGAAAAATCATTAAGGTAATACTTCAAAAGAACAAACAAAGAAAACTCATGGAAAAATCTCTTTTTAAAAGTTTCATCCGCAAATAAATCATCATAGAGCGAGAATAAAATCTCCTCTTTTTTCATCAATATTTTAACATCATATTGTTTAGCTGTCAAAGACCCCTCACGTTTATAATAGACATAATTACAACTTTTAGAAATATGAATAGATTTACAATACTTTATATATTGAAGGAAAAAGATAGTATCTTCACTAAAAGAAATCTCCTCTGGGAAGCGTATATTATTCCTATTAATAATTTCTGTTTTGCATAACTTTGAAAAAGGCGCACTATGAATATCATTTAAACAATACACCTTGGCGACATTATCAAAACCTAAAAGTTCTCTGTAAGAAATTGGAAAATTATTCTCTCCTTCCTGTAACAAATAACCTTGTATAGATATATCATAATTGAGCTCAAATCCTTTCAAAAAATCTTTCTGGATTTTATCATCACTATCTACAAAACATATATACTCTCCATTAGCTACTCTAATTCCTGAATTCCGAGCTGCACTTACACCTTTATTTACTTGATGGATAACTTTTACTCTTCTATCTTTTAGAGCAAATTGGTTACAAATCTCTCCAGATTTGTCTGTGCTTCCATCATTCACCAATATAACTTCAAACTTGGTATATGTTTGAGATAATATACTATTAACGCAAGTCTCAATATAATCCTCAACATTAAAGACTGGTACAATTATCGATATTAGATGTTCCATATTTAGTATCTACGAAAGAGGTTGAAATTTATATATATACTTAATAAGACTCCTTAAAAACGAAAATCTAACTACAATGTAAAGGAGAAGAACCTTAAGATTTAAAATTTTATATTTTCGAATTAAATGCACATCTTCTATATCCTTAAAACAATTATTAGCAATCATTATTATATACATAGATACAAGATATTCAGCCGTAACTTTCGGTACAAGATGCTGCAGATTAAGTTGACCTGCTAAATATAAAAGAACGGAATAAGCATTCTCACGGAAATAGACTAATCCTTCTAAAGACTTTGGGTGGCTTGCTGTGCCTTGGATTACCCGATAGGTACACATCACATCTGGCATAAAATATGCACGAGACTGGCTCAGCAAAAATATCCATAAAGGCATATCACCCATTTTCCATTCTTTTTGTGGCTTAATCTGATTTTGATACTTAAAATATAGCGAGGTTCTAAGACAAACCGTCAAAGTCATTATATCATTGCCTCCAAATTCTTTCTCAAGTGTAGTTTCTTTACACCAACCTGGAGCGAAACTATCATTTTGCTGATTATAAACTTGAAATTGCGTATAAACTAACCCATAATCATCATGACTTTCCAAGAAATCAACTTGTTTTTGTAATTTGAACATATCTGTCCAATAATCGTCTCCTTCACAAAAAGCAATATACTTTCCGTTTATGTAGGCATCCATTATTTTATCTATCCCAGAAAAACCTACTTTACTATATTGATTTTCTATTTCAAAGATAGGCTTGATAATATTAGGGTATTTTTCAGCATACTCGCGTATTATATCAGCAGATCCATCAAAAGAGCAATCATCATGTACTATTACTTCAAAACGAAAATTTGTTTTTTGGTTTATAATACCATCCAGACATTGACGTAAATACGGTGCTTGATTATAGACTAGGGTTTTTACCGTAACTAATATTGTAGAATTATCTATTTGACACATTTTCTTATTCTATTTTTTCTTGATAACTTTCACTAATTCACTTAACTCTTCATGTGCAAACAGATATGTACCAACAAGATATACAAAGAATCCAAGTGGTATACCTACTATTAACTTAATAAATTCGCTTGTAAAAAATAGACTTGATATATATACAACAATGCCCATAACCAAAGATACCATTAATATCGGTAAGAGATCCTTCATCTGCTTAAAATAACCAACTTGAATGAGTTTTCCGGTATAATATGTATTTATAAAAAGATCTAACAAGGATTCTAATACACATCCAATACACACAAAGAGTATACTGATAGGAAGTGTAACAAGGAGTATTGCTAACCCAATTCCTTTTTTAATAAACTCTAACTTTAAGAATAAATCAGAACGCCCTTTCACCTGCAGTAGATTAAGATTTATGGCATGAATTGGATACCACATTAAAGCAAAACAAATCACTTGTAAATATAAAATACATCCATCCCATTTAGATGTTAGACATACACGCACTATTGGAGTTGCTAATGCAGCCATACCAACCATTAAAGGGAAAATAATAAAGCTAGAAAGACGTAATAATTTTCTATAATTTTTTTCTAGACGCAAGCTATCATCTTGGATTTCACTCAATACAGGGAAAGTAACTCTTTGGATTACGCTACTAATATTTGCAGAAGGTAGTTGAGCCCAACCAAAAGCTCTTGAGTAGTTTCCAAGCTGGGTTGGGGTATAAAATTTTCCAATGACCATTGGATAAATATTATTATAAATAGTATCTAACAAACCTGAAGCTAAAATTTTTGAACCATATCCAAAAAGATAATTAAAGGATTCCCGACTGAACCGACTATGAGGATGCCATTTTGAAAGAATCCATAAAACAAGAGTCCGAATAAATGTTGCAGAGACTCCTTGAATAACAAGAGCCCACACACCATACCCTTTGTAAGCAAAAAACAACCCTGCAATACTTGAAAATATGGTACTTGATAAAGTAACCTTTGCAATTGTCTTAAACTCTAATTGATAACTAAACTGGGCATTTTGAACAACAGATAATGAATTGAAAAGAACATTAAGTCCTGAAACTTTCACAATTGGATCTAATATGGGCTGATCATAAAAAATCGCAATGTAAGGAGCTGTAAAAAATAATAAAGCATAAAATACTATACCTACGAAGACATTAAAATAGAAGCAGGTAGATAAATCTGAATCAGTACGATCTTTTTTCCTGATTAATGCATTACTAAATCCACTATCAACAAAAGATTGGGCAACTGCAAAAAAAACACTTACCATTGCAACAATTCCATAGTCATGTGGAGAAAGAAGTCTCGCTATAAGAATTGAAAAGACAAAGCTAATTCCTTGACTAGAAAATCTATCTACACTACTCCAAAAAAGCCCATTAGTTGTTTTTTCTTTTAAAGATTGTTGTGGCATACCTTAATTATTCTTTATTGGTAAATGAAGAAAAAAGGATAGTTAAATGAGTTTCTAAAAAGAGAACCATCATAATGAAGTGTTTGCATAAAATAACTTTCTTTTTTTTCAGTTATATAAAAAAAAGGTCGGCAAACAATCATAAATTTTATACCAAGTAAAGGATCATATATATTCTTTCTACTATCAAAATTGGTAAAAGCAAAAGCATATCTTCTGTCATGAATAAAAGATTCCGAATAATTGTTTCGACTTCCATGATGGGGAACCTGCAAGAACTCCAAGTTTCTACAATACTTATCAGACCATTTTATAATAGAATCACAATAATCTATGTTTTTATATTTTCCCATAAAAGTATCTCCACTATACAGACATGAACCTACATATATGAATCTTAGATAATTAAAACAAACTAAATGATCATAATCAAAACTATTATAAAAAGGAAATCTATAAGAGTGATGTGATACATCTATTTTCTCATATGGATACGAAAGAAGTAATAAAGAGTTTATATTAATTTTACTTGTTTTGATTTTATTTCCAACATTATCATATATTCTCTTTATCTCCTTATATTTTTTTTCATCTTCACTCCCTTTTATATTCTTCTTTTTAAAAAGAGAAAAAATCCTATTTAGGTCATCTTCATTAACTATGACTGACTTCTTTATTTCATCAAGAAACTCTTTTTGCGATGATTCTAATAAAGAAGCTGTTCGATAATTCCAAATACCTTTATAAGTGAGAACAGAAGAAGATCGTATCTTTTTTCCAGAAAGATCGAAGATTGAAATATCATCCGTATTATAGAATCTTTCAGATAAATCTAATCTTTCTCCTTCACTTGATGACAATGATTCTATATCAATCGGCTCAACAAACAACATCTTAGAATTTATCTTTTTTAAGATCGAAAACAACTTTGTTAAATCTTTGTTAATTGCAAGGCTTATACATAAGACCTCTTCTTTATTATATAGAGGCATTATTATTATTGTTGTTTCATCTACATATTTCTTTTCTATAAGATATTTAATTTTGTTTACATGATCATCATCTAAATGAGATATAAAAAGAACATCAACATGGTCATTTGCAAGACAAGAAAACAGGTTGTCAGCATTGTTTTCTACCATATTTTCGGGCTTTGTAGACTTTGTGCCACAATCATATACAATATTAAAAATACTTTTTCCTGACTCTAAAAGGAAATGCTCTGAGAAAAAAGCTCCCTGACCGACAGGGTGAAAAATTCTCTTAAAACAAAACGTATGAAGTTTATCAATCATTGATTATATCGTAGACCAAAATTAATAAACAACTATTTTAATAAATAGATTAAAAATAGTAACTTTGAAAGTTTTTTATTTAATTATATTCAAGAGATTATTATTCCTTGGTTTTAAAAATTTTGCGGGCTGCCCAACATACATACTCCATTTAGGAATACTTTTATTTACAAGACTCATAGCACCGATGACACATCCTTCTTCTAATCTTACACCTGGGAATAAAACACTATGAGCTCCTACTTGTGAAAACTTCTCTATGATAACCTCCCGATATTGAACATTTGTCACAGAAGAGTTATGAACTGGTCCTATAAGAAAATCTCCTGAAAAATCATCCATAGCACTATATACAGTACTCCTTGCAGAAATTCCTGTAAAATCTTCCATAATAATTCCACCAGCACCATATAACGCTACGTATGCTGAAATATGAATATTTGAGCCTAATTTAATATTTCCCGATAATATGCAGAAGTCGTCAATTCTTACATTATCACCTATACTTATACTTTCTGGACTATATATTTTAGCATTTCTGCTAATCTTGACTTTGGCCCCATAAGACTTCAGTCCTATCTCCTTTAGTTCTTCTTCTGAATAAAAAGAATCCATATTATTTGATAATCGAATTAATAATCCTATTCAAATCATTTTCACTTAATGCATGATGCATTGGCAAACATATCACTGTATCAGCCATTCTATGTGCATTAGGCAGATTCTCAGGGCGAGAACTCTCCAACCCTCGATAAGTAGAAAACTCACTGATAAGTGGATAGAAATAACGACGTCCCCAGACATCTTGGTCTTTCATCTTCATATAAAGCTCATCACGTGTCATACCATACTTCTCTGCATCAACGAAAATTGGGAAGTAACTATAGTTATGACGAACACCAGGCATATCATCCCAAAACGAAATACCATCAACATTCCGTAAAGCATCACGATAAGCTACTGCCACTTTCCGTCGTGCAGCAATAGCAGCATCAACTTGCTTTAAGTTTAATAAACCATAAGCTGAGCGAATCTCATCCATCTTACTATTGATACCAGGACCAACCACCTCAATTTCATTAGCAAAACCAAAGTTCTTCAAATAATCTATGCGTTGCTTGGTCTTTTCATCATGCATCACCATTGCACCACCTTCTATTGTATTAAACACCTTTGTGGCGTGAAAACTCAGCGTACTCATGTCACCAGCATTCAACAAACTTTCTCCATTCACTTCAACACCAAAGGCGTGTGCTGCATCATATATCACTTTCAAACCATACTTATCAGCAATTGCCTGAATAGCTTCCGTATCACATGGCTTACCATACACGTGAACTGGAAGGATAGCTGTTGTACGTGGTGTTATTGCTGCCTCTATCTTTTGGGGATCTATATTGCCTGTAGATGGATCAATATCGACGAAGACTGGCTTGATACCATTCCACCATAGGGCATGAGTTGTTGCTACAAAGCTATAAGGTGTCGTTATAACTTCACCTGTTATACGCAAAGCCTGGAGAGCTGTTAGCAACGGTAAAGTTCCATTTGTGAACAAACTAACGTATGGGACTTTCAGATATTCAGCTAAAGCAGCTTCTAATTTCTGATGAAACTGTCCATTATTTGTTATCCATTTACTTCCCCAGATTTCTTTAAGAGAATCTGTAAACTCATCAAGATTTGGTAACAATGGTGATGTTACTGTTATAATATCTTTATTCATACTTCTGCAATCTATTATGACAGGTGATATATAATTTACTAGTTTGAATATACTTAACGACTAAATCAAGATATAATCGTTCTAAGAAACGTTGTCGACAAAAATCTATAATCGTACATGCTATAAAAACAATAATAGGAACACATAAAGCATGTACATAAATCATACTACTATGAAAAAATCCTACATTATCACAGGTATCTTTCCATAACCATTGCCTCATAGCACTAGAGTTAGCATGAATTAGTAATACACCAAAAGTACATGAAGCTATCGTATTAATCCATTTACTCTGTCGAATATGAACATTCTTAATGAATATAAAAGTAGAAATGCTAACAAGAAATGCCAACAATTTATTAGAGTCACTCACAAAAAACATCAACATAATCCAATCTAATCTACCACCCGAACGAACACGCCAGTAAAGCATCACAAACACGCTTAAAACGGAGGTTAAAATTAAAATAAGGGATACCCCCCCCCAGAACTTTTTATCCTCACTACGCCAAATTCCATAAATTCTAACATATGACGCAACAACATATAATACACAAAACCATGTGATATAATTAAATGTTACACCTATCCATGGAATTGTACCTAATATGGTATATATTCCTAAAGAAAGGACAAGAAGTAGAAGATGTTGACTTTTAGAGAGGTTATTTAATAAAATATTAAGAAATGGAATAAACAAATAGAAAAGAAGGAAACAACTTGTAAAGTCAGTATTTACGCTTGCTATTGGATTGATTATATGAATTACGCTACTAACTGACAAAGGCATATACCCTGTATATAAAAAGATACAACCGAATAAGATATTGTAAAGTTCAACCTGCAATAAAAGCTTAACGAACTTATAAAGTGATATACTTGATTTACACATGAAATAACCTGTGATTAATACAAAGCAATCAATTCCAGTCTTTCCCCACATCCCAAACAAATATAAAAATATACTCTCTGGTGCTAAAGGGGTTTTAAACATCTCATCCAATAAACCAGAATTTACGACATAGTGATGCATTACAATCAATAACATCACAATGATACGATATAATTCTATATTAGAATTTCTTTCTTTCTTTTCTATCATACGATATAAATTGTATAATTATAAAGCAATATTAAAGATTTAATATTATATCCTTAAAGGTATTATCGAAGCTCTCGGACATATTGTCCGAAGTAGTCGGAACGATTGTCCAGGGATGTCAGAAAGATTGTCTGGAGCTGCCGGACAAAACTATAAGAGCATTTTTATCATGCTTAAATGAATAGAACCTTAAATTAAGACAGTATCAATACCTACTCGTAAAAGACTATTGACTTGAATGTTCGCTCGTATTTAGGTTCGTTATAGCCATACTCCATAAATAACGCTTTTACATCGTCTGCCATTGACTGCGTATAAAGGTAGCCTCTTTCTGCATTACCATAACGATAGAAATTACTACGTCCACGAAAGTAAGAATATATCTCATTGCGGAGAGTGGGTAAGTCCTTACGTCGCACCTCATCAAAGAAGTGGGCGAACCCAGCATAACAAGTGACTAACTTTCTGTCTTGGAAATTCTTACAACAACCATTCACAAGGTTCTCTGGTAAGAGTGCAGATAGATAAATAGCTCCTCCCCATGTATTGATAGATGGCTGTAGTTTGAAATATAAATGATGCAGACAGTTCTCTTTTACAGAACAAGATTCCAAAAAGCAAGCCTCATAACTCTTAGGGAAAGTTTCTAAGCTCAGCAATTCATTTGTTTCCATTGGTTATTCATAATATTAAGATACTCTAAGATTAGATAAGGGAAAAAGAACAAAACAAAGAAGACGGAGATACTGATTAAAGCTGAAAAAAGAAATATCATCTCCTCCCTACAAACAATGAATAGCTTGCAGGCTGACAACTATCAAGGTTCCTCCACATAAGAACGAATGGGCAAAAAATAAATAGACGTGGTACAGTAACAATCGTTAACTTAAACAATAAGACTGTGTTGGTCAATTCAGTAGATGCTTCGTTCGCAGAATCATTCTGTTAATAGTTCTAATTTCCTTTATTATGGGTACAAATTTAAATAAAAAAAATGAGAAAAGAAAGAATATTAATAGAATTATTGTAGGCACACGATATAAAAAAGGAAGAATGAGCAACAAGGCCTGACCCACCAACTGGCCCCTCCCCCTCGCCCCTCCCCCCAAAGGGAGGGGAGTAATCACCGAGATACCCTGCACATATGATGACAAAGCTAAGACAGAATGACATAGAGACATAATTAATGTTCCAACCACCTTTCTTGTATTGAATATGTCATAACGAATGTCTTTATGTCATTATGCCTATCAAACATATTTATCCACACAGCTTGTATTGATTATGTCATTAAAGAATATGTATTTTTGTCATTCTGGCTTAACATTATCTATACTTTTATGTCATTCTGTATTGTATTCTCTATCTTTATATGTATGAAAAAGCCACAATATATCAATGGTTTGAAGAAAAATCACTATCTTTGCAACAGAATCAGTTATCCTAAAAAATGAAAAAGATTATATTGATTGCTGCCATCCTTTTAGGGGCATTGACAAACGGACAGGCTCAGGTAATAAACAAAAACGCCGCGAAACGTATTGGCGAAGTTGTTAAAGAAGGCTACCAAGACGTTAAAGGAGCCATTGTTCAAGATACTAAACCAACAGGTGAGCATACGATTTGGGACATCTACGCAGCCCCGAAAGTTGGATTAAACTTATCAAACCTATCTGGAATCGATGGGAAAATGAAAGTTGGTGCTGTTGCAGGTGCTTATATTGAAGTATTTTTTACAAATAACCTTGCAATTGATGCGGAACTTCTTTATAGTCACCAAGGTTCTTCTGGAGTCTATCGCAATATTAATACAACAGACGACTATGGAAACCCTGTTGTACAAGAATATGGTCCATATAACTTTAACTTGCACTATCTCAATATGAACTATCTTGTACGTTGGTATCCTTGGGCAGATTTACCTTGGAGTTTCACAGCAGGAGTACACACAGGCTATCTCATCAGTGGACACGCTAAGCAAAAGAATGGAGAAGATATTAATTTAAAGAATAGCATCTATAGAGGCGATGTATCTATTCCTATCGGTGTCAGCTACGAATGGAAACAATGGCAGGTAGAAGCACGTTACAGCCTATCACTCAGAAAATTAACAAAAAACACTGAAGCAAAGGATTTATTAAAGAACGCTCGAAACAGCATGTTGGAAGTAACACTTGGTTACAGAATACAGGTGCTTTAATACCACCTGAAAACAAGTGAGAAAACTCCTTTTCATACCTTTTTTACTACTCTCTGCAGTTGCTTCTGCAGAGGAGTGTGATTCTATTGCTATATCTAAAATTAGTATAGAGGTGCGTTACACGCCTGCCCAAACTTTATGTATAGACAAGGAACCACGTATCTGGACTAAGACGAAAGAAACGCATGCCATAGCTGCACAACTAAATATCACACCAACAGAGAATGATTTTGCAC
>ERZ773013.1124-NODE-1124-length-16257-cov-19.959696_pt1 | contig 16257 bp, 13 predicted proteins | sample MGYA00511670_ERZ773013 | MGnify/ENA primary metagenome ERZ773013 (study PRJEB29015, sample SAMEA2738120) | human oral metagenome | biome: human oral; feature: human-associated habitat; material: saliva | place: China | collected 2257 ... | reverse complement strand
CCGACCGCCACAGCGAAATCCCGATTTCGTTTTCCTGAAAATGTTTCAATAAATCAAACGACTTTTGAAACACTTCCACCGGCGCAGGCAACATAAACTCGCCGAACACGGCGCTGCCCCACGCCCACAACGCCACCACCACCATCGCTACGCTCAGACCGGCAAAGCCGCTCCAAAGGTAGTCGATGATGTAAAACACTGCAGGCTGCGGTTTGCGGATTTTGTCGGTTTTAATCATGGTTTGGGTGTTGATTCATAGTGATGGTTTGGAGATGATAGGCCGTCTGAAAAAATGGTTGATTGGGTTAGACGGAACGTCGCAATCCAACGAAATGGCTTGGTTTTCCTAAATAGTGTTTTTCAGACGACCTACAGTTGCTATTCACCATAGATTTTTTTATCTTTATTCCTGATCATTTTTTCTAAAACATCAAAAATAGATATAAATCTCTCTAACCAATCGTCATTAGATGAATTCTCAATTTTATTCATAAAAAATTGTTGTGCTTTTGTTTTTTTATCATCCTTAATGCTAAACTCAATGATGTCTCCACTTGGAGATTCACTATAGGTTGAAAAGTAATCATTATGTTCCTTATGTAACTCTTTAACCCATTCTGGAGGAAACAATCCCTCTAAACAAATATTTTTTCCAACAAAAATATAATCATTATTTGATTGAAATGCTATTTTTTTGTTTCCAAAAAACTTTTGTAGGTTTCTTGATACTTTGACTCCTGCATCATCACCATCAAATATGACAACACAAACTCTTTCCTTAGAAATAAATTCATAAGTAGCCTTAAGAAAACCTTCAACAGCAGAAACACCCCCCATATCAAGAAAACAAGATTGATCTAAAAAAATATAATCTTTGTTAAGCCTTTTCTTAATTACCTCTAATACATATTCAAATGTGCTTTTATCAGTTTTTCCTTCAACAAAAATATTATATTTTAATAGGGAATAAAAATCACTAAACTGTATACCAAGAGCTTTTTGTATTTCAGTGACGGCATTTTGATATGAATTGAATACGGTTTTTTTAGTTCTATTTCCTTCTAACTTAGTACCAATAATTTTATGTGCATCTTTATTAATAAAGGATATTGAATGAGTAGTCCAAAATACCGATGCTATATTCGATAATTTTTTAAGCATTCCAAAACAACTTTTATATAGTTGTGGATGTAAAAAAGATTCTGGCTCCTCAATTAACCATATAACTTTTTTATCACGCTCATTCTCTTTATCTGTAATCCATTTTAAAGCAGCTAATAAGCTAGTAGTTTGAATCCCCATCCCTTTCTGATAAAACAATGTTTCTTCACTATCTTCAAGTTTGAACTCAAAGGATGAAATCATATTCTCTATTGAATTATTGGGTATTGAAAGCAACGCCTTAACATTACCAACACCATTATCCTCTAACGATGACGTAATAGATGAAGATATGGAAGACAACTCATTATTAATATCTTCAATCTTTTCCTCTAAAATTGAAGATATTGATTGTTTAACAAAAGGTATTAATAATGAATCTATTAATTCCCTGATACTTTTTGAAGATGGAATATAATAACAACTAAATTGACTTAACAAAATAGACAATGCTACTTGTTGTTTTTCAGCTGCTTTTTCACGTCTAACATGAGGTCTATATTTTTCATTTGGGAAAAACCTATATTGCGGGCTACCATTTGATAAGAACGTTAGATACAAAACAATATCATTAGATTCTGGCTTAGGCTTTTCAAGAAAATTATTTAATTCATCATATGAGTTATAAAATTCTCTATCTATAGTCGACTCTCTATCACCAGTAAAGGTAGCAATAATACTTGTTTGCCCTCCTTTCATATCAAAAGTTAAATCATTTTTTATATTATACTCATAACGATTATCTGGACCTGTAAAAAACATTTCAATAGCTTTTAATACATTAGTTTTACCACTGCTATTAGGCCCAACAATCGATATATCATGCTCCATTCCAACAATTTCAAAATCATCTTTGATACTTCTAAAATTCTTAATCCTAATAGATTTAAGCCTCATATAATTACCTCTAAAATGAAATTAATATATTTATCTAGCAAGAGTATGTTGAGTTTGACAAACCAACATACAGATATCTGCCGTCATTCCCGCCTACCTGGTAATGAAGGCTTTTTGTGTACTGTTCTGACTATTATCTGATAGGTCGTCTGAAAAGGGTATATTGGATTCCCCAATACAACTTACCCCTTTTTCAGACGACCTCTTTCCCTTTAAGCCAAGAAAAACCCGTTATCCGGCAGCTTGCCGCCCAAGAGTTTCGGGTTAAACTGCATCAGGATTTCGTAAAACTTCAAAATCTCGTTCTTCACTTCGCTGCCTTTGGTGACTGTCAGCCGCGCGCCGTCCAAGCCCATGACTAGGGCGGGTTCGGGGGCGGGGAGGTAGTTTTTGCCGATTTTCGCCGCGCTTTGGCGGTTGGCCAGTATCCAGTTGAGCGCGTTTTTCAAATCCTGATGGAAGATGTCGAACTGTGCCTTGTGTGCGTGGAAATATTCTTCGTTGGCGATGATGCCTGCCATCGGAATCAGCGGTTTGGTGTCAAACGCCTGCCCCCATGCTTTTACCAAATCAAAACCGCGCACGACGTTTACGCCCATGGTTTTGCCTTTGAGCATGCTGGCGGTCGCCATCGGTTCGGGCAGGATGGCGGCGTGGTAGTCTTTGCTTAAAAACAGTCCCACCGCTTCGGGCGGCGTGGCGGTGTAGGTGATGCCGACTTTGTGCGCGTCGATTTTCAGTTTTTTCAACAAGGCTTGCAACACGATGTCGGGCATATCGTTTTTAAACGGCACAAGGATTTTTTTGCCGACCAAATCCTGCGGCGAGGTAATCGCGCTGCCTTTGCACATCAGCTGCGTGATGCCGTTGGTCAAAATATTCACCATGCCGACTTTTTGCCCTTGGTTACGCAGGTTTACGCCGACATTGCTCGGGCTCATCATGACTTTAAATTGTCCGCTTGCTACACCTGCGCGCAGTTGGTCGGGCGAACGCCAGATTTTCAGCGATACATCCGCCTGCTTCGCCAGCTTGCCTTGCAACGCCGCTACGGCAATGGTTACGCTGGGCATTGCCGGTGCGCCGTACACGGTAAATTGTTCTTTACCGGCTGCCAACAATGAAGGCGAAACGCCTGCGGCTGCCAGCGCGGCGGTCATTTTTAAGAAATCACGTCTTTTCATGTCCATTTTTTATCTCCTAATTCTTAATAAGCCAATGCAGGCATTCTTTCAGACGGCCTGATTTTAAAAAGCCGCATGCAAACTCAACCAATACGTCCTGCCCGGTGCATACACCACGCTGGGCGACAGGGCGAGGACGTGGTCGCCGCTGATGTATTCGGCGTATTTTTTGTTGAACACGTTGTTCACGCCCAAACGTAAGCCGTATTTGTCTTTGATGTTTACGCCTGCGTAAAGGTCGGCAACGGTAAAGCCTTTGGCGGCTTCGCGTTTGTCTATGCCCAGACCGCTTGCCGCGTCAAAATCGCCGCGCGTTTGTTTGGCGACAAAGCGTGTTGCGACGCCGATGTTGTAGCTTCCGTGGGCAAAGTAGTTTTTGTAGTCGGCTTGGACGGCGGCTTCAAACGGACGGATTTGATAGAGCGGTCTGCCGTCGGTTTCGTTGTGCCCGTAGTTGTAGGTGGCTTTGATGCCTGCCGCCCAATGCGGATTGAAGTTGTAACGCGCATAGGCCTGTGCGGTAAACAATCGAGCGTCCACGTTGCGTGTGATGATGCCGCCGCCTTTGGAAGCCGTGCCGCTTTGTCCGTGGGCGCGGTCAAAAATAATCAGGTCTTTGACTTTGTCCGCCACAAGCGTGCCGCCCACGTTCCAGCCCGCGCCTGCGAGCGAGTTCATATAGCCGTTGTAGTAGTCGTTGCGGCTGTCGGCGGTGAGCTTGATGCGGTTGTGTTTTTCGGTTTTCAGCAGGGGATTGCCTGCGATGGCGGCGGCCGAGTTTTGGTTCATCAGCGCGCCGTTCATGCGGTTTTGCACGATGGCGGCAAGCGAGTTGAAGCGTTCGGTGTTGTCGCCGATGCGTTCTAAGTGAGCAAGGGAGACGCTGTATTTTTGCGTTTCAGACGGCGTGAAATCATATTTGAGTTCGCCCGACAAAGCATGACGGCGCACTTTGCCGTTGAAGTCGTAGCCGTAATGGGTTTTCCAGATTTGCTGAGCCGAGGCGAAGGCGAGATTGCGGTTCATCGGATGGGCGGGCTGCACTGTATTTTTGCGAACGTCCGCTTCGTTGAGCTCGTAGCTTAAACCCAAGCCCAGTTTGTGTTGGTCGTCAAACTTGTAAGACAGGGTATCGGCAATGCGCCAGCGGTCGAGGTGCACATCGGCGAAACGGTAGCCGTTGAGGAAGTCGCGCATGGCGGTGTGGGCGTTGCGTTCGCCGTTTTGGCTGTCGTTGCGGTAGCTGACGGCGGCGGTGTTATGGAACTTGCCGAAATCCGCATCGTGTTTGAGCGAGAAGTCGTACACTTTGCGGTCAAGCTCTACGAATACTTGCTGCGGCGTGTTGTTTGGGCGCAGGGAGTAATTGTCGGCATGGCGTTTGAGTTTGATGACACCAGCTTCTGCGCTGACCGTATTGCTCAAATCGGCATTGCCCCAACGCGCGTTGAGTTTGGCGATGTGGCGTTCGGTATCCAATGCGTCGTTGACGAACTGCGGCTGGCGGTCGTTGTTGATGTCGTCGTGTAGGTAGGTGAGGCGGTATTCCTGATTTTCAGACGGCACGAAACCGAGTACCAAAGCCTGATTGAAACGGCTGTATTTCCAATCGGTCTGATTGCCGCCGCCGTCTTTATAGCCGTTGGCCTTGGTGTGATTGAGGTTGGCCACGCCGTACACTTTTGCTCCACGCGCTTGCGCGGTAACGGAGTTGTAAAAGCTTTTGCCGTAAAAGCCGCTGTTTGCTTTCAACGGACGGAAGGCTTGGTCTATGTTTTCGGTAACAAAGTAGTGATCGCTGCGGTCGGTGCGGTCGAATTGGTTTTCGGGGAAATAGCCTTGTGCGGCGGTCGGTGCAATCGGTTTGGGCGGGGAGAAGGTTTTGACAGGCTGGATTTCATCAGGGTCTGCCAAGGTTTCGGCAAAGCCGTTTGCGGCGGCAAAACTGCTCATTAACAAGCAAATCAAATGGTTTTGTTTCATTATTTATATCCTGATAATCATTTTTATTTATTATGCTCTTAGAAAGAAGCAAAGTAAAGAAACGATAAAGTGTCTGAAGCCGACAAAACTTTATTGTCGGTAAGGAAGCTTTAGCCTGGTACACAAGCCGATACGGACTGAAAACTTTTAGAAGAAGAAAGTGTTAGCGAGGTTTGTATTTGAGTTTTATTTTGCGTTTGTGTTTTCCGTTCATAAAGCAGATAGGCCGTCTGAAAAAACTCTCTCTTTTCAGACGGCCTATTGCTGGTTATAATAATTTTACGAATCATTATTATTTCTGTTTAAATGTAGGAGAAACACATGAGTACCCGTACCGAACACGACACCATGGGCAATGTCGAAGTCCCATCCGAAGCCTATTGGGGTGCGCAGACCCAGCGCAGCCGCAACAATTTCAAAATCGGCGGCGAAACCCTGCCGCAGCCGTTGATTTATGCTTTGGCGCTGGTGAAAAAAGCCGCCGCCGCCACCAATGTTTCTCTCGGCAGGATTAAGCCCGAACAGGCAGATTTGATTACGCAGGCGGCAGATGATGTGTTGAACGGCAAGCTCGACGGGCAGTTCCCATTGGTAGTGTGGCAGACCGGTTCCGGTACGCAGTCTAATATGAACATGAACGAAGTGCTGGCAAACCGCGCCAACGAAATCGCCGGTACGGGTTTGGCGGCGTATCAGCCCGTCCATCCCAACGACCATGTGAACCACGCACAATCGACCAATGACGCGTTCCCGACCGCCATCCACGTTGCCGCCGCGATTGAAATCAACCGCCACCTTATTCCGGCGGTAAAAGCCTTGCGCGATACATTGGACAAAAAAGCCAAAGAATTCGCCCCCATCGTCAAAATCGGCCGTACCCATTTGCAGGACGCGACGCCGCTGACTTTGGGACAAGAATTTTCCGGCTACGTTTCCCAGCTTGATCATGGTTTAGGCCGTCTGAACGATGCACTTAAAGACTTGTATGAACTCGCTTTGGGCGGCACGGCGGTCGGTACGGGCTTGAACAGCCATCCCGAATACGCCGAAAAAGTTGCCGCCAAGCTCGCCGAATTGTCCGGCCTGCCGTTTGTCAGCGCGCCGAACAAATTTGAAGCCTTGGGCGGACGCGATGCCGCCGTTGCCGCTTCGGGCGCATTGAAAACGCTGGCGGCAAGCCTGAACAAAATCGCCAACGACATCCGTTGGCTGGCAAGCGGCCCGCGCTGCGGTTTGGGCGAAATCAAAATCCCCGAAAACGAGCCGGGTTCGTCCATCATGCCGGGCAAAGTCAACCCGACTCAATGCGAAGCAATGACCATGGTGTGCTGCCAAGTGTTCGGCAATGACGTCACCATCGGCATGGCAGGCGCATCGGGCAACTTCGAGCTGAACGTCTATATGCCCGTTATCGCTTACAACCTCTTGCAATCCATCCGCCTGTTGGGCGATGCGTGCAACAGCTTCAACGAAAACTGCGCCGTCGGCATTGAACCCGTACCGGAAAAAATCGATTATTTCTTGCACCATTCTCTGATGTTGGTTACTGCGTTAAACCGCAAAATCGGCTACGAAAACGCCGCCAAAGTCGCCAAAACCGCCTATAAAAACGACAAATCGCTGCGCGAAACCGCCGTCGAATTGGGCTTGTTGACAGGCGAAGAGTTTGACGAACTGGCCGTACCCGCCGATATGGTTCATCCGCGCTGATTGACGGTTTGAAATACGGCAAAGGTCGTCTGAAAACCAGGATTGGTTTTCAGACGACCTTCTTTATCTCAACAGCCATATCGCTCGTTTTCTGCAATTTTCAGACGACCTTTCGATAATCCCGTTGCGAAAAGCATTATAATCACTGCAATCTCAGTTCAACCGCCCTACCCCGAAAGGTTCGCATGACCACTTATTCCCTCTTCGTTACCTGCCCGCGCGGTCTCGAAGTCCCTTTATCCCAAGAACTCGAACACCTCAAATGCCAAGACATCCGCGCCGTTGACGGCGGCGTCGCGTGCAAAGGCAGTATGGAGCAGGTGTACCGCATCAACCTGCATTCGCGCACTGCCAGCCGCGTGTTGCTGCGCCTGACCAAAAGCGGCTACCGCAACGAGCAAGACATTTATAAAGCGGCGAAAAATATCCGCTGGACGGATTGGTTCGACTTGGAACAAACCTTCAAAGTCAAAGTGGAAGGCAAACGCGCCCAAGTCAAAAGTTTGGATTTCGTCGGGCTGAAAATCAAAGACGCCGTGTGCGACGTGTTCCGCGACGCTTGCGGCGCGCGCCCCAGCGTCGGCAAAATCCGCCCCGACATCCGCATCCATGCCTTTATCGACGAGCGCGACATTCAAATTTTCATCGACACATCCGGCGAAGCCTTGTTCAAACGCGGCTACCGCCAAGACACAGGCGAAGCGCCGATGCGCGAAAATTTGGCGGCAGGGTTGCTGCTGCTGGCGGGCTATGACGGTACGCAGCCTTTCCAAGACCCGTTTTGCGGCAGCGGCACCATCGTCATCGAAGCCGCGTGGATTGCCACCCGCCGCGCGCCCGGTTTGATGCGCCGTTTCGGGTTTGAAAAACTGAAAAATTTCGATGCCGCCCTTTGGAAAAATCTGCAACACGAAGCCGAAACGCAAATCCACCCCGCGCCTGCCCCGATTTCAGGCAGCGACAACGACCGCCATATGATCCGCGCCGCCGTTGCCAACGCCCAAGCTGCAGAAGTGGACACGTTTATCCGTTTTGAAGTCAAAGACGCGCAGGACACCCGTCCGAACGGGGAAGGCGGCATCCTGATTTCCAATCCGCCTTACGGCGTCCGCCTTGCCGAAGTCCAAGCCCTGCAAGCCCTTTATCCGCAGTTGGGTGCGTGGTTGAAACAGCATTACGCTGGCTGGCTGGCGGGAATGTTTACCGGCGACCGCGATATGCCGAAATTCATGCGCCTTTCACCCAAACGCAAAATCCCGCTCTACAACGGCAACTTAGACTGCCGCCTGTTTTTGATGGATATGGTCAAAGGGTCGAACCGATAAATATGATAAAGGTCGTCTGAAACAGATTTGGCGGGTTTCACCAAACGTTTCAGACGACCTTTTGACAAAAAATCAGTATTTTACCGAATCATTGCCGCTGTTTTTCTGAATAAACTCGATTTTATAGCCGTCGGGATCTTCAACAAAAGCAATAACGGTCGTGCCGTGCATCATCGGCCCTGCTTCGCGCACGACTTTTCCGCCCATTTCTTTTACACGTTCGCAAGCTTTATAAGCATCGTCCACTTCGATAGCGATGTGGCCGTAGGCGTTGCCTAAATCGTAGCTTTCGGTATCCCAGTTGTGGGTCAGTTCCAAAACCGTATTTTCAGCTTCGCTGCCATAACCGACAAAAGCCAGCGTGAAACGGCCTTCCGGATAATCGTGGCGGCGCAAGAGCTTCATGCCCAAAACGTTTTGATAAAAGTCCAAGGATTTTTCAAGGTTGCCGACGCGCAGCATGGTGTGAAGCAGGCGCATGATTGTGTTCCTTTTATATGTTGTTAAAACAGGATTTTAACACGAAACGCAAGCCCCAGCCCGTATCAATGGCAGCAAACATAAGCTTTCAGACGACCTTTACCGTAAAAGCAAACCATCCGCCGCAGCTATTGCCAGCCGTCGAAAAATTCGCTATAAGGGGATTATATGAAACATATTAACATTTATATACAGACAACCCAAAAAAGGATTCAGAGATGAAAATCGGTATCCCACGCGAGTCATTATCCGGCGAAACCCGCGTCGCCTGTACGCCTGCCACCGTTGCCCTGTTGAGCAAACTGGGCTTTGAAACCGTTGTCGAAAGCGGCGCAGGTTTGGCGGCGAGTTTGGACGATGCCGCTTACCAAACAGCAGGCGCGACCGTTGCCGACAAAGCGACGGTTTGGGCCTGCCCTTTGATTTATAAGGTCAACGCGCCGTCCGAAGGCGAGCTGCCGCTACTTAAAGAAGGGCAAACCATCGTCAGCTTCCTGTGGCCACGCCAAAACGAGGCTTTGGTCGAAGCCTTGCGCGCCAAGAAAGTGAACGCGCTGGCGATGGACATGGTGCCCCGCATTTCCCGTGCGCAGGCTTTAGACGCTTTGTCTTCGATGGCAAACATCAGCGGCTATCGCGCCGTAATTGAAGCCGCCAACGCCTTCGGCCGTTTCTTCACCGGTCAAATCACTGCCGCCGGCAAAGTGCCGCCCGCGCAGGTTTTGGTGATTGGTGCCGGTGTGGCGGGTTTGGCGGCGATTGGTACGGCAAACTCGCTCGGCGCAGTGGTGCGAGCGTTCGATACCCGCTTGGAAGTGGCGGAACAAATCGAATCGATGGGCGGTAAGTTCCTGAAACTCGACTTCCCTCAAGAATCGGGCGGCAGCGGCGACGGCTACGCCAAAGTGATGAGCGACGAATTTATCGCCGCCGAGATGAAGCTCTTTGCCGAGCAGGCGAAAGAAGTGGACATCATCATCACTACCGCCGCCATTCCGGGCAAACCCGCGCCCAAGCTGATTACCAAAGAAATGGTGGAAAGCATGAAATCCGGCTCCGTCATCGTCGATTTGGCGGCGGCGACGGGCGGCAATTGCGAACTCACCAAGCCGGGCGAATTGTTCGTAACCGACAACGGCGTGAAAATCATCGGCTACACCGACATGGCAAACCGCCTTGCCGGACAGTCTTCCCAGCTTTACGCCACCAATTTGGTCAACCTAACCAAGCTGTTAAGCCCGAACAAAGACGGCGAAATCACGCTGGACTTCGAAGACGTGATTATCCGCAACATGACCGTTACCCGCGACGGCGAAATCACCTTCCCGCCTCCGCCGATTCAGGTTTCCGCCCAGCCGCAGCAAACGTCGTCTGAAAAAGCCGCGCCTGCCGCCAAGCCCGAGCCGAAACCCATTCCCCTGTGGAAAAAACTCGCGCCCGCCGTTATCGCTGCCGTGTTGGTACTGTGGGTCGGTGCGGTCGCGCCCGCAGCATTTTTGAACCACTTTATCGTGTTCGTCCTCGCCTGCGTCATCGGCTACTACGTCGTCTGGAACGTCAGCCACTCGCTGCATACCCCGCTGATGTCCGTAACCAACGCCATTTCCGGCATCATCGTCGTCGGCGCGCTGCTGCAAATCAGCCAAGGCAACGGTTTCGTTACCCTGCTGGCCTTCATCGCCATCCTGATTGCCAGCGTCAACATCTTCGGCGGCTTCTACGTAACGCGCCGGATGTTGAATATGTTTAGGAAAGGGTAAAGCATGACTTTAGCCTATTGGTGCATCCTGATCGCATCGCTGCTGCCGCTGTTTTGTTCCTTCATTGCCAAAGCGCAGGGCGGTTTTCAGCCGTCGGACAACCGCAATCCGCGCGATTTCCTCGCCCGCACGCAAGGCTTGTCGGCGCGCGCCAATGCCGCGCAGCAAAACGGTTTTGAAGTATTTGCCCCGTTTGCCGCCGCCGTTTTGGTGGCACACGCCACAGGCAATGCCGCACAAGCGACCATTAACCTTTTGGCAGTATCGTTTATCGCCTTCCGCATCGCTTATATTTTCAGCTATCTGAAAGACAAACCGAGCCTGCGTTCGGCAATGTGGACGGGCGGATTTGTCTGCACTATCGGGCTGTTTGTAGCCGCTGTTTGACAGCGGGGTCGTCTGAAAATGAGCGTAAGCGAATTTCGCTAAAACGAGCGTAGCGAGTTTCGCTAAAACATTTTTTCAGACGACCTGAAACCCGATTTCCGAATATGAGGAGTTCAATCATGAAAGCAAAATGCCTGTGCGGCGACGTATCTTTAGAAGTGGAACACGACAAACACGTCCACGCCTGCCATTGCGGGATGTGCCGCACTTGGGGCAGCGGCGCGACGTTTTCGCTGATTGCCGCCAAGCCGCCGAAAATCGACGGTGAAGCAAACATCGCCCGCTACCAGTCATCCGAATGGGCGGAACGCGCGTTCTGCAAAAACTGCGGTACACACCTTTTCTACCATTTCCTGCCGAAAGACAGCTATTTCGTCTTCGCCGGACTGTTTGCCGACAACGCCGATTTCAAATTGGAAGAACAGATTTACATCGATGCCAAAGCCCCGTATTACGAACTGGCAAACGACACGCCCAAGCTGACTGAAAAAGAGTTTTTGGCACAATTCGGCGGCGAATAAAGTGTTGTGAGCAAAAACCTTCCGAAAACTGGATACGGTTCAACTTACTGCCTAGAGCTGCCCTGCTATGAAACACAAAGGACATTAATATGAAAAAATCTTCCATTATCTTGATTTCATCATTCTTTCTAACTGCTTGTGATTTGGGCTTTCCAAGGATGTCTGTCAATTATGATCACCTGCCTAAAGGAGAAATCAAAGAATATATTACTAAAATATTTCCCAATAAACCGGAGAAAGAAGAGTTGGGAAAAATGGTTTCGTCCCATTTAAACGGCGACAATAGCCCTGAAAATATCCAAAATGTAGTTTCCAAAATGGGAATGACTTGCCATGCAATAAAAGATTTTTGTGAATACTCTGGATATATCAGAACTAAAGTTACAAGAGTAAGCTTAGGAAGCGGTCGTGCAAAACATATTTATCGTGTCATTATCTCTCCTAAACAGGGAGTGGACTCTTTGAACATTGAAAAACAAATCGTACAAGATACTGAGAAAGTGAATTAAAAATGGCAGATACTGAAAACTATAAAATTGTTAAATCACAACTCCCCCTCCTTGGTGGTTTAGCGGGGCATAATTTTATTGCTATATTGGATCCAAATGATCAAGTGATACACGAATTACATGGGCTGGCAACTTCAAAGACAGGAAAAATCAAACCAATAGGTTATGTACCTTCTGATAAATTGTATGTTTACAATGAAGATAGCATTGGAGGCTTCTTCTATAAACCCTCTCAAAAGCAAGCAGTAGTCTTTGAGGGAAGCTACGAGGAAGTTATGGAAAAATTTTATTTAGGGGAAGAAATAGGACAAAAAATTAATGTTCACAACTTTCGCTATCCTATCCTAGGTTTAGGTCGAAACAGTAATTCTGTTGCCTCAACCCTGCTAAAAGGTATGGATTTGAAAGATCCCGACTTAGGAATGGCTCTTACCCCTGGAGAAAACTCCTTATTACTTCCAGAAGAAGAACTGAACCTTATCCGCCAGGATTGGGAGCAAAAAGACCAAGATCCAAACTCTATTCAAGCCCCCTCCCAATCCAAATATGACGATATCCGTTCCATGCTTAAAGGGTTATTAAACGACACTGACGGCTCATACGCCAAAAAGATTTTGGTTGATCATCCTGAAGAAGTTTCCCGTTTCGATGAGAAAATCCAACAGCACATCGGAGAAACACAACAGCTTGTTGCTCAAGAAAACCAAAATATTCAACAAGAACAACAACAAGGCTTCTCACGTTCTATCTGAAGCAGGCATTAATTTTTTTTAGGTCGTCTGAAAACCCGCATCTCAATTTTTCAGACGACCCGATTAAAAAACACAGTTACTTTCACAAATAATTGGAGAATCACCATGTCTTCAGGACTCGTTACAGCGGCGTACATCGTAGCCGCGATACTGTTCATCTTCTCGCTGGCGGGGCTGTCCAAGCAGGAAACCGCCAAGCAGGGCTGTTATTCCGGCGTAGCGGGGATGGCGGTCGCCTTGTTCGTTACCGTGTTTTCCGAAAACACCCACGGACTGGGCTGGATCATCATCGCCATGCTGATTGGCGCCGCCGTCGGCATCTACAAAGCCAAAAAAGTAGAAATGACCGAAATGCCCGAGCTGATTGCACTTCTGCACAGCTTCGTCGGCTTGGCGGCGGTTTTGGTCGGCTTCAACAGCTATATCGCACCGGGCAACGTTTCGCACGATATGCACACCATCCATTTGGTCGAAGTCTATTTGGGCATCTTCATCGGCGCCGTAACCTTTACCGGCTCGCTGGTCGCGTTCGGCAAGCTCAACGGCAAAATCAGCAGCGCGCCGCTGCAACTACCCGCCAAACACAAGCTCAACCTCGCCGCATTGGTTTTATCCTTTATCCTGATGCTGGTGTTCGTATCCGTTGACGGCAGCGGCTTCATCCTCATCCTGATGACCCTGATCGCCCTCGCATTCGGCTGGCACTTGGTCGCCTCCATCGGCGGCGCGGATATGCCCGTGGTCGTATCCATGCTGAACTCCTACTCCGGCTGGGCGGCCGCAGCGGCAGGCTTCATGCTCTCCAACGACCTGCTCATCGTCACCGGTGCGCTGGTCGGCTCCAGCGGCGCGATTCTGTCCTACATCATGTGTAAAGCCATGAACCGCTCCTTCATCTCCGTAATCGCAGGCGGCTTCGGTACCGACGGCTCATCGGCTGCGGCAGACGGCGAAGAAATCGGCGAATACCGCGAAGCCAAACCCGCCGAAGTCGCCGAAATGCTGCGCAACGCAAGCAGCGTCATCATCACCCCGGGCTACGGCATGGCAGTGGCGCAAGCACAATACCCCGTTGCCGAAATCACCGAGCTTTTGCGTAAAAACGGCACCGAAGTACGCTTCGGCATCCACCCCGTCGCCGGCCGCCTGCCCGGTCATATGAACGTACTGCTCGCCGAAGCCAAAGTCCCCTACGACATCGTTTTGGAAATGGACGAAATCAACGACGATTTCCCTGAAACCGACGTAGTGCTGGTTATCGGCGCGAACGACACCGTCAACCCCGCCGCCCAAACCGACCCGAACAGCCCGATTGCCGGCATGCCCGTGCTGGAAGTGTGGAAGGCAAAAGAAGTCGTCGTCTTCAAACGCTCGATGAACACCGGCTACGCAGGCGTACAAAACCCGCTGTTCTTCAACGAAAACAGCGTGATGTGCTTCGGCGACGCGAAGAAAACCGTTGACGAGATTTTGGCGGAATTGAAGAAATAACATTTAGAAACCAAAACAAAAGGTCGTCTGAAAACCTGATTTTAAGATTTTCAGACGACCTTTTCTTATAAACAAATCACGCCAAACACCCCGCCGCCGTCATTCCCGCGCAGGCGGGAATCCATCGCAAACTCTAAGAAGCTGATGTTTGAAAAACAGTTGCCGAGATTTAAAAGTGGATTCACGTCGTAGCCTGTCCTCGCGTAGGCGGGGGCGGGAATGACGACAGCCGGACAAGAATCTATGCCGCGACGTGCAGCCTGCCCCCCTCTCCCGTCTGGCGGGAGAGGGCTGGGGAGAGGGTGGCTTTACGGGCTGCACGAATTTGATTTCGCCTCAAGCCACGAAGCCACCCCCATCCTAACCTTCCCCCGCCGGATGGGGGAAGGAACAAAGTTGCTGCTGCGACAAAAGGTCGTCTGAAACCGAAATCTTGGTTTCAGACGACCTTTTTCTTTTTTGCCTCTACGCAATACTATAAAATCCGTGCTGCCGCCGGACGCGATACGGCTTGAAATTCAATAAAGGAAACGAAGAAATGGCGAAATGGAATATCTGGAAGAAAATCACGGAAACAATCAGTAAAAGTAAGACTTGGCTGGATGGGCAGAGCAATGCGGTAAAAGTTTTGTGTGCAGGAGCCATGTCAGTAATCATTTTTGTGCTTACTTATTTTGTAGCTATCAAAAACAGCAACAGCAGTAGCAATAGCAATGGCAATTCTGTTGGCTATTGGAACTTCATCATTCTGATTGTTTCCGCCCCTGTCGCTTTCGTCATCTGGCATTTCCGCGATGAAAACAATAGACAGCAAATCGAGAACCAGCGCAAAGACATTAATCTGAAAGAGTTTCAGAAACTGTCCGAATGGGTTAGCGGCGCACATTTGCCGGAAATAAAAACCGTCAATAAAACCACGCAGAAAAGCAGTTTGAAAGACGGAGTGGAAGTTGTAGAGAAAACAACAGAGCGATCCGAAGAATACAGCAAAAGACCGGATACAGCCGATTTCGATACATTCAGCAAACGGGAGGGCGCGGTCGCTTTGCAGATTTCCGCCATTTACAACCTGCTGCCGTTTTTTCGAGGAGATTACGGAGAAAGTTTCCGTCGTCCAGCATTTAATCTGCTGAAATCTGCTTGGCAGGCGATGCAGCAGGATAGTTTGAAGAAGCTGGATGAGGCTCATTTATCTGATGAAGAGAGAAAGAAAATTTTTGATGAACTGGCACAAAAAGCAAAAAGCCCGATGGGCGTGGCTTTAACGCAAGTGTTATTGAGTTTAAATTGGGAAAACAAGAAGCCCAATTTGCGGGATTTTCCTGAAATGCTGCCCAATATTTGTTTTGCTGGGATGAATTTTCATTTAAGTGGGGTAAGTGAAATTGCTAGGGATTTATCAGAATTAGATTTGAGTGGAGCAGATTTTCGTGGAGCTAGGCTAGAAAAAACTAAGTTCCAAAAGAGCAAATTAGGGCAAGTCAAGTTGGATAATGCTTGTTTAGAAGAGGTTAGTTTACAAGATTCAGATTTGGTGTCGGCTAATTTAAAAGAAACCAACTTATTCAAAGCTAATTTACAAGGTGCTAACTTGAGGAAGGCTCTGTTGAAAGATACTAAATTGGTAAATGCGGATTTACGAGGAGCTCAATTTTATTTGGGAGATCTGAAGGCTCGCAAGCGACTTTTAGATGTACGTATAACAGCAAATGGTTTTATTGAAAATATTTATCCTGATTGGAGAAAAGAAAATGATCCTCAATGGGATGCATTGACGGAGAGTGCGCAAACACAAGCAATGCAACAATTCTGTGATGAAACAGGGATATTGATTTTTGATAACAATGGGAAACGACAAATAATGCCTCCCCTTTAGGAAGGTAAAACCTGACTTCAATTGTAACTTATCCCTCAAAGGTCGTCTGAAACCGTAAACTTAGTTTCAGACGACCTTTTCGCATAATAAGACCACGCCAAACACCCCACCACCGTCATTCCCGCGCAGGCGGGAATCCATCGGAAATCCTAAGAAACAGATGTTTAAAAAACAGTTGCCGAAATTTAAAAGTGGATTCCCGCCTGCGCGGGAATGACGGT
>ERZ773013.1119-NODE-1119-length-16317-cov-2.819825_pt1 | contig 16317 bp, 20 predicted proteins | sample MGYA00511670_ERZ773013 | MGnify/ENA primary metagenome ERZ773013 (study PRJEB29015, sample SAMEA2738120) | human oral metagenome | biome: human oral; feature: human-associated habitat; material: saliva | place: China | collected 2257 ... | reverse complement strand
CCGTCACCGTCATCGACACCGCGCAGCCCCGAACGGCCGAAGCCATCGAGCAGCTCAACCGCCATCTCGAAGCGCCCATACAAACCTACGTTACCATCGACGGCCCCGACGGCCTCGCCCGCCAATGGAAACACTACAAGCGACTCAACAGAGAATAAAACAGCCTAGTCAGCCTAGGGCTCCTAGGGCTCCTAGTCCCCCTAGTTCTCCTAGCCCACCCAACACTAAAAAAACCATGCACCTCTACATCGAAAACAAACCCGCCATCATCAAAGCAGGCACCAACGTGAAGCTCATCCGCGAAAACTCCCTGCTCTCCTCACAGTCCGACCGCACTTTCGACGTCACCCTGCCGCTCTACGCCCCCGAGAACCAACGCATCTTCGGGCCGCTCCAACGTCTCGAAATCTCCAAGCGTCCCCTCGTGGGCCGTCACTTTTCCTTCCGCCTGCTCTGCCCGCCCGAAGAGATGGCCGGCACCGCCGTTATCACCTCCATCACGGAAGAAGAAGTGAAGCTCCAACTCCTCTCCGGGCGCTACGCCCTGGAAGTCGCCATGCTCGACGACAAAGGCCAGGACCGCTACATCGACGAGCTCCCCCTCGGCCGCGCCTGGGACTTGCTCTACAACTTCCAATACGGCTACGACTCAGCCTTCGAATCACAAGAAAGCATCCGCCGCTACGCTTACGACTGCCAAAAATACTGGCTACAGCGCGCCTTCAGCCCCAGCGGCCGCCTCGAAGAGCTCAACACCTACCAAAACTTTGTGGCCTTCCCCATCTATGCCACCGGCGAGGGCGGAGGATGGGCCAATGAATTTGTCGTGCAAAGTGTCTCCGAAAACAAACGATGGACCGGCCAACAATTCAATCTCCGCGCCACCGTCAAAAACAACCTCCTCCGCGCTGCCGATGATGTCTACATTGCCCCGCAGCCCTATCTCTGCTACGTCATCGAGCGCGTGCTCTTCGCCCTGGGTTTCTACTGCTCCCCCGCCCACGATGCCCTGCGCCAATGCTGGCTCAAAGACATCTTCATTGCCAACGCGCGCACCACACTCAAGCTCCACAAGATGCTCCCCCACTGGACCGTACGCGAATTCTTCGAACAATGCCGCCTTTTCCTCGGTATCTACTTCACCACAGCCTACGATCCACTCCTACAGCGCAACGTGGTCTACATCAACCTGCGACGCAACCGCATCAAGAAAATCAACCAAATCGACCAAACCAACATCCGCCCGCTCCACCACATCACCTCCGCCTTCTCCTACTCCCTCGAAGACAACCCAGAAAGCGAGGAAAAAGACATCACCCGCGCCAACGTGGCTTACGCCTTCCCCGACATCAGCCCCCTCTATGTCCTGCCCGACGAGGTTTGGGAAAATGCCAACATAGTGGAAGTGAATACCTACGAAGAAATGGAAGCCTACAAGGAAAAGAAAAAACTAAAGAGCACCCTCTTCTTCTACCAAGGACTCATCTACGCCTACCTGGAAGTGGCCGACAAGGAATGGGACTTCGCCGAAGTGGACAAAGCAGGAGCGCGCCGCACCTTCAACCACTTCATCCGCCCCAGCCGCCCCAACGGCCCCAACGACACCACCGAAATCATCCCCGAACGCAACATCAACATTTCCCTGAAAATCGTTCCCGCACAAATAGGCTACTTCGACATCGTCAGCGGCTCACAATACCTCGTCGGCAATCACACCACCAACACCTGGACCAGCGCCAACACCTCCTACGACAAAAATAAACACTACATCCTCCACTTCCTCACCGCCGACACCCGCACGCCGCCTCCCGACGAAGGCTACTGCATCAGCGACACCCTCCTACAGAAAGAGAAAAACCCCGCAGCACAGAAGCGCGACATCATCGAAGTGGGCTACAACCCCGGGAAAAGCTTCCGCACCTTTCCCAGCGGCAAAGGCTTAGAGACCAAAGAGATCCCCGACGTACCAGGAGCCTACGGCCTCACCTGGTATCCCATCGACGATAAGATCAAGCTCTCCGACTCACTGCGAGAAAAATACCCCTTCAGCCTCAAAGGCAACAACGCCCAAACCATCGCCACCGAAACCCTCAACCCTGGCTTCAGCATCTCCACCAAAGCCGAACTCGTCATCTCCTTCACCGATGAAGGACAGTTCTCCCCCGAAAACATCTATCTCATCCAAGGCCGCCGCTACCTCTGCCGACAACTCGAATTCACCTTCTCCACCGAAGGACTCAACCCCCTCAAAAAAGGATATTTCTATGAGATAGAATAAAAAAATCGGACTGGTCCGACCAGTCCGACCAGTCCGAGAACACCCAAGAGAGAGGACCTCCGACCAGTCCGACAAGTCCGACCAGTCCGAGAATATCCAAAAAAGAAAAGAAAAATAGAAAAATTACTATCTTTTATTTGGCTTATAATAGAAAAATTACTATCTTTGTACTGTCAATTAAAACAAGAACCAAATGAAGTACAAAGAGTTTCACCAAAAAATCAAAGCCGCAGGTTGGAAGTTCGACCACGCCAAAGGCAGTCACTATTTCTATTCCAAAGATGGTAAACTTTCAGAACCCGTTCCTTACCATGGAAGTAAAGAGATAGCTGAACCACTGAGAAAAAAACTCGCAAAAGCACTGGGGCTTTAGTCCCCCTTGCTTTTGCCTCTAACATAAGAAGAATATGGAAAAGATAATCATCAATATTTGCGCCAGCAAGGACAGCTTCGGGGCTTACTCTGCTAATTGTGACGGCATATTTGGAGCAGGGGATACCATCGAAGAATGCAAAGCAGACGTATTGGAAGCCATCCGCCTTATCAAAGAAGAACTACCTCAAGAGAGATGGGCCGCCCCTCTACGGGGTGAATATACCATCGAATGGCACTACGACATTCAAAGCCTCTTGTTCCATTATGGTACGATCATATCGCTCTCAGGTTTGGAAAAAATTACCGGCATTCACCAAAAGCAGCTGTGGGCATACATGCACGGCCGCTCCAAGCCGCGCCGACAACAAATTGAACGAATAGAAAACGGTATCAAGAGTTTTGGCCGCGAGCTGGAGTCGCTCGCAGTGACAGAATAGCGGGGCTTGTTTTAATTGACACGAAAACTTGTCCAGTGTGCGCTGCCCTTTGGGGTGGCGCTTTTTCTATGTCTTTTCTCCCTAATAATAAGAGGTATAGCTTTGCTCTTGTTAATCAAGCTATATCTCATGAACTATCACATCGACATCGATTCCTACATTGGGTATCCCATTTCGAAACAATACATCCGCGAGAAGCTGGCGAAACAGAGCGGGAAAAACGTGAATGTGCGCATCAACTCCTACGGCGGCGATGTGCAGACCGCGCTCGACATCCGCCAGCAATTTCTCGACCACGGGAAAGTAACGGCCTACATCTTCGGCATGACAGCATCAGCCGCCACTATTTTGGCCATGGGTGCGAAGAAGATTTGCATGAGCCGCTACGCGCTGCTGCTCCTCCACCAGTGCAGCACAGAAGTGTTCACCTGGCAGCAGATGAATGCCGATCAGCTCAGCGAGTATGCCCGCCAGCTCAACGACCGCACGGCCGACCTCTCGAAGATTGACGACGTGATGGCCAACATCTACGCCCTGCGCTCTGGTCGCAGCGTGGAGGAGATGGCCGAAGTGATGAAACGCGCTGCATGGCTCACGGCTGAAGAAGCCCTGGAGCTGGGCTTGGTGGACGAACTCGTGGAAGAGGGCGAAGGCGTTACGCTCACGGCCGACATCCGCGAGCATTTCCGCGCCTGCGGCCTGCCGCTTCCCACCCATGGTATAAAAAACTCCACAGCAGCAGAGGAGACCGAAAAAGGACTCCTCCGCGCGCTGCGCCGACTTTTCTCTAATCAACATATCCAAACAACTATGAACACACTCTACTCCCGCGTTCTCGCTCTGCTCGAGGTCGAGGGTATCCAGGAGAGCAACGGCCAGCTGCTGCTCTCTGCCGAGAATCTGCAAAAGATGGAAAACGCACTCGCCGCAGCAGAACAAGAAAAACAACAGCACGCCGACAGCATCGCAGCTCTCGAACAAGAGAAACAGCAGCTGCTCGCCAACATCGAAGAGCTCAAAGGCGCCGATGGTGACGACAGCCCCAAGATTGAGGGCACTGTCGACGACTCTCCTCTGAAGTATGCCGCTACGGCACAAGCAAGTTTCGAACGCTTCAAAAACATTCTCTAACACTATGGCAACACTCAACATCCAAAGCACTGACCTGGCAAAATCGGCCGTTCAGTATCAAAAAGAACTCCTCATCATGCCCGTCATCGGTGCGTATGAAACCCTCAAACACATGACTCCCCTCCCTGGCAGTCGCGGCCGCGTGGTCATGGGCAGCCTGGGCGGCGACATCGAACTGGGTCCTTACGATCCTTCCCGTGTGGACAACTCGGGCGTTAGCGTCGATGCGCGCACGCTGGAGGTTTTCTTGGGCAGCGTCGTGAAGAAATTCGACCCCAACGAAGCCTGGCAAACCGTTTACGGCTCGCTCTTGACACAAGGCGAGGAACTCAAGCAGGTCGACATGACGCAGCAGGTGCTGTTCTACCTCGCTGCACAGCTGGGAAAGAAGCTCAATGAGAGCATCTTCTCTGCAAAGCGCAACGACGCGGGAACTACCACCAAAGACCTCTTCGATGGTTTCGACTCCATCACAGAGAAGGAAATCACCGCGGGCAACATCGCCACGGCGAAAAAGAACCTCTACGAGTTCGGCGCTGCCTTCACGCATCAGAATGCTTGCGATTTGCTCAAGGCTTTCTACTGGGCAGCCAGCGATGAGCTCCAGAGCCGCCCCACTAAGATGTATATTCCCGTCAACGTGATGAACGCCTACACGGAGGACTACCAGCAGAGCGTGGGTGCTGTGCCCTACAATCAGCAGTATCAGAAAACGTTCCTCGAAGGTTCCAACAACCTTTGCGAACTCGTGCCGCTGGTATCCAAGAAGGGTTCGAACTTCATCCACCTCGCGCCGCAGGGCAACATGGTTTACGGCTACGGAAACGGCCTGGCCGAGGAAACCATCGCAGTAGAGAAACACGCTCCGTTCCTCCTCGACTTCGTGGCCACTATGTTCTTCGGCACTCAGTTCCGCAGCATCGCGCCCGAGGCTCTCTTCGTGGGCAAACTCCACGCCTAACCCCTCCTATTAACCCACACAAAAACTCTTTTCAGTTATGGAAAAATGTACTGACTTCTCTCTCTACGAGAGTTTGAAATACTGTAAAGGCAAAACAATCCTGCCTGGCGTGCGCGCTCACGCTTACGTCATCCCGAAATCCTGGATTGTGAAGTGGCCAACGCTGCCCGCGTTCTCCGCCGAAAAGGACTTGTTCGGCAAGCTCGCCACCTACAAAGGCGACTTTACGCTGGCGGCTGACAAAAAATGGCTCGTGGTGGACTTAGCCTACAACAAAGGCAACATCGAATGGGAGGCACAGGGCAACAAGCCCAGCCGCACGTTCCTCAACAAGTTCACGGCCACTCACCCCGAAATCAACGGTTCGGCTGCTGCCTTCCAGCGCATGGCCATCGCCGACGATCTCGTTTGGGCCATTCCGCAGCGCGACGGCCGCGTGCGCATCTTGGGCTCAGAGCAGTTCGAAACCGACACGAAACCCAGCGGCGCAACAGGCGAAGGCTTGGATGGCAGCGCCGGCTCTATGTTTGCCGTAGAAGCTACGGACGTTTGTCCCGCACCGTTCTACGAAGGCAAAATCGTGACGGCCGAGGGTGAAATTGATGGTAGAACCGACGGCCCCGCAGGCGCGGCACCGTCAGTAGGAGGCTAAAACATGATGGACGAAAAGTTAACCCAACAAATTCAGCAGTGGCTGATGACGCCCCGCGAGGAAAGAGACGTTCCCGCGGGCGCGTCGCTGCTGCTTCAGCTCAACCGCAATAAATTCCTCTACTCCCGCATTCTGCTCCGCCCCGAGCGGATGCACGACAAGCTGGAGTATGAGCTGAACAAACATTTGCGCATCCGCTTGGATGGGATGACCGTCCACGACGTGGCCGAACTGGACCGCCAGCTCATACCGGCGGTGGCGCAACTGTTGGAAACCTCGCCGCATGCTCCCGCAGCAACGGCCGAAGATGCCGCCAACTCTTCGACAGATGCTGCCAAAAAGGGACTCCGCCCCGACCACGATGATTTGCCCGCAGAAATTCAGCAGCTCTACACCGACAACGGTCTGCTCTATCAGAAGATGAAACAACTCTTTGAGCAGCTCAAGGAGATGGAAGATGCGCTGCCCTGCGACCGCTTCGAATATCTCCAGCAGCTGCGCGACTTAGACGTGCGCTATCGGCAGAACTGGGAAAAATACGATGCCTTCCGCCCTGAAGATGCTAAGGACGAAACCACAGCCCCAAACCCTGCAAAGGAAGTGGCCGCTGCGCGAAAGTTTCTCTCCACCAACAAGCCGCGCCTCGCTGCTGCATTGGAAGCTTCCGATGACGAAACAGCCGCGGCTCTGAGGGAGGAGATGCAACAACGCATCGCGCTGATTCTGCGTGCCGACGGTGGGTTTGCGCCAAAGTTCCGTGCCGAACTTGAAGATTTAGGACTTTCTTTCTGACGTTTTCGTAAGTCAGATGAGCAAAGAAAGCTCGCTTTAGCTTTGCCATGACGAGAAAACGCACTTTTTGAGGAACGAAAAAAGAACCCTTTTTCATAGTCATTAGTTATTTTTAGATTTAGGTTTTATGTTGTTTCGGGCCGTGGGCTTTAGGCCTTCGGCTCGATTTCTTTGTTTCTTATGTACCAAGACCCTCGCACGCTCGAAACCATCCAGAACTTCCTCTTTGCCGACCGCAAGGAGATGGAGGAAGCCCATTTGCAGCCAGCGCAGATTGAGCGCATCATTCGCATGCGCGACGTGTATTCCTACTGGCTCAACCACCCGCGCAAGGAGGAACGCGACATGGCGCGCTACATGCAGGAGGCCTACAACATCTCGCAGAGCGCGGCCTACAAAGACCTGCGCTATATCAAAATCCTCCTGGGCAGCCTGAACTCTTCCACCACCGATTATTATCGCTACCTCTTCATCCAACGCTGCGAAGAGGGTTTCCGCATGGCGCGCGAAAAGGAAGATCCGAAAGCCTTTGCCTCGGTGCTCTCGGCACTGGGAAAATACACCCGCCTCGACCGCGACGAGGCACAAGTGGCCGACTATTCGCTCATCGTGCCGCAGCCGTTCGAAATGTCGGGCGACCCCGCCGTGGCAGGTTTCCAGCCCATCCCCGACCTGAACCGCAAAATACAGAAGTATCTGCAACAATGGCAAAAGGAAGCCGCCGCGGTGCCCTCCGCAGAGTATGAAGAAGTGAAACCCCTAACCCCCGAAGAATATGATCCGCTACATTCGCCGCATTGAAAGCTGCCCCGCGCGCCATCTCGCCTCCGCGTTGCCCCTGCCCGACACGCTTTCCGTCCTGCTCCCGCTAAGCGTGGTGTGGGACCCTCTCGAAATCATCGATTTGGCCTCGCTCACCGTGTCCGATGCCTCCACCTCTGGCCTGCGCCTTTGGACGGCGAAGCTCTCGGCCACTCTCGCCACGCGCCCCGCGCCGCCCGAAGAGCCGCTCTGCCTGCGCCTGACCGACACCCTCGGCCGCCAATATCTCCTGGGCCTGGCGCAGCGCCCTCACCTGCTCATCGCCTTCGAAGACCGCGCTCCCGCGCGTGCCTCAGATGCCTGCGCCTGCACTCTCTCCGCCACCCTCACGGCAGCTCCCTGGCCCGTGATGGAGATTCGCTGACTCTCCTCAAAAAAAATCGGACCAGTCCGACTGTTCCGACTGTTCCGACTTTTTTAGAAAAATGGTGGAGTGCTCTTCACATGCTCGCCGCCATCAACTCTTTTCCTAATCCTGCTAAAGCACGCTTTATTTTATCTTGAGTTTTGGGCGATGGGCGCCTTGTGCCACAAACGTATTGAGACAACTGCGCCTTATTGATACCCGTTAGTTTGGCCAATCCTGCCAGCGACAGAATATATTTGTAAGTTGCTAAAAACGCAGATATATCTGTAACAAAGCAAAACTCATAGCTGACCTCTTCGCCTGTGCGCGCCTTGTGAGCTTCTCGCATGGCTTCATATACTGCCATAAAATCCGCCTTTGCTTCCTCGATAGTGGTCCCCTCTCCCAGTAAGCCAAAAGGCAAATCCTCTTCTACATAGACAGAGTACATTCCCTGTCCGTTACTCTCAATGTGTGCTTTTATTTCTTTCATACCTCATTTGTAGGGTAGCACCCTGCTTTCTTGAGCTTTCTATGTAGTTCGCTGTATTTCATTCTTCTTTTCCTTTGATATTACAAATATAATGCTTTTTATTTGAATAGCAAAAAGAAGAAACAAATAAAAAATATCGTAGAAAAAGCCGCCCGTTCGCCTACGGGCGCATTCATAGGCCTGCTTCGCTCTTCCGCGCGGCGGGCTTTTTTGTGTCTTTTCTGCTGCCTTTTTGTGCCTTTATCTTTGTTTTTAGAAAAAAACACAAAGCTATGACACACGACGAAATTTTACGCGAGGCGCAGAAAGTGCGCGGGGCAAACACAGCAGGCGAAAACACGGCCGTGCGCGTGGGCACGGTGCTCACCGAAACTCTCCGGCTCGTCGATGAAAAAGCCGCGACGGCTGAGATGTCGGAGAAGTTTGCCAGCGTGGCACAACAAATCGCCGCTTTGCTCTCAGAGGTGAAAACCAAAGCCGCGACGGCTGATGTGAAAAACCAAATCACTTCTCTCAACACCCATCTGCAAAACTTGGAGGAGGAACTCGACACGCTTACCACCGAAGTGGGAACAAAAGCCCAAGACGAGGAAATGCAGCGAAAGATCCTTGAGTTGCGCTCCCTCCTACAAACCCTCCAAAATGAAGTCAACAGCAAAATCAGCAGCATCCGCTTCGAGCCTAACGAAGATATGGTGGTGGCTTCCATCCACACACTCTTAGATTTGGGCGTTCCCTTCCCCGCTGCCACACAACAGAAGGCGGGCGTCATGACGGCGGCGGACAAAAAGGAACTCGCCAAGGTGCAAACCATCATCCAACAACTCGGGCAGATGGGAGAGAAACTCGGCATGCTCCACCACTTGGGCACATTCGAAACCCAGGGCGCGGCGCGCGAAGCTGCGGCCTCGAACCACGTGGTGTACGACTTAGAAAACGTGCGCTTCCTCACCTACACCAAACAAAGCGCCTCGGGCAATCCCAATCAGGGTTTCATCCTGCAAACCGTCGACAAAGAGCGCCAAATGACATCCCAGTTAGAATTCTTCATGGGACACCTTTCCCAGCGCGACATCTCGTGGAATCAGAACTCGGGCGCCGTGCGCGCCTTCAAGTGGGAGGAAATCGGCGCACTGAAGTTTACCACCGAAGAGCGCGAGGAAAAAACGTGGCTCGTGGTGAAAAACTATGAAAACAGCCTCGTGGCTCGCGTGGCACTGCCCGACGCTTCCTCGATTCCTACGCTCAACTTCCCCGACAAGCCGCTCGACACACTCCTGCGCGAAATCCTCGATGCCCACGGTGCGGGCTTTGCCTGCAACATCCTCTGCAAAGCTCCCAGAGTGGAGGACTTTTTCGATAAATGGGACTTTGTGTTCGTGGGCCGCGCGGAAGTGACGGAATGGCGCAACTATAGCTATAAAAGCCCGCAGCAGCAGCTCTTAGATGTGCGCAACCGCATGGTGCGCGTGGACGGCGTCATCAGCTTCTACAGATATAAAGGACAAACAGAATCCGACTCCTCAGAAATAGCTATCGCCGTTCGCTGGGCCGCCAGCTATAAGAAGCTGCAAGTAAAGACCGCGGCAAACTACACGATGTATTCCAAACTCGTCCCGCTCATACCTCCCACCCGCTTCGAAAAAGAATAACCTCCTCCCCTGCTATGAGTCAAAAAATGAAAGACACACTGGCCGTTGCTTCGGCCCTCTTCACACTAATTAGCGGCATCACGCTTTGCTTCTGCTCCTTTTTCCGCAACGGGCACGTGGGCGATGGCGAACTCTGGTATTTCGGTCAAACGCTCGTGTATGCTGCCAGCATCTTCGGCGTGGCCATGTATATCAAAGACAATTACCACGAGATGAAGCAAGAAATCCTGAAAGAACTCAAAAAAGAAAACACCCATGCGACCGATTAAATACCTCATTGTCCACTGCTCGGCCACGCCCGCCGGCTTGGACTTCACCGTTTCCGACATCGCGCGCTGGCACCGTGAGCGCGGTTTTCGAACCGTGGGCTACCATTACATCGTCTACCGCGACGGCTCCGTTCACCCTGGCCGCGCGGAGAGCGACATCGGCGCGCACTGCCTCGGCCACAACACCGACTCGATAGGCATCTGCTACATCGGTGGCTTAGATGCCGACGGGCGCACACCAGCCGACACGCGCACGCCCGAACAACGCACCGCGCTGCGCACCCTCCTCACTGAGCTGCGCGCGAAATACCCGCAAGCGCAAATCCGCGGCCACCGCGATTTCGCCCCTAAGGCCTGCCCGTCCTTCGATGCCACCAACGAATACAAAGACTTATGATACAGCCTCTTTCTTCCCTTTGCCGCGCGACTCAGCGCCTGCTCCCGCTCGCGCTGGTCGCTCTGGCGGCTCTCTTGCTACTATCAGCGTGCCAAACGAAACGGAAAATCGTGGAGGAGCAGCGCACAGAGCATCACTCTTCCCTCTCCTCCACCTCTGCTCTCCAAGCATCGTCTACCCACAACGAGGCGGCCACCACACTGGCGCAAAGCTCGAGCACGCTCCAGGCCGCTGCATCGTCCTCGACACTGACGGACAGCATCGTGGAGCGCGTGCGCGACCTCTTTGTGACCGACTCCTCTGGCCAACTCCTCCACCGCGAACACGAAACTTCCCGCGAACGCCACCACACACAGAAGCAAGGACAGCAGCGCGCGAACTTCGCGGGCAACGACAATAGCTCCAAAATGTCTAATCTGGAGGGAAAATCCGCCCAGTCCGAAAATTCGGACAAGTCCGACCAGTCCGACCAGTCAGACCAGTCAGAGAAAAACAAAAAAGAAACCTCCTCCGCGCCTCACTATCTGAGCAAGCTCGCCCTGGTGCTGGCGTGCAGCTGCTTTTTCCTCTTCATCATCTACAAACGCCGCCACTCATGAAACTGCTCCCTGATCCTCTGCCCTCCGTGGTCTTTCCCTTTGAACTCGATGCGCTCACGCTCTTGGGCCGCCCCTTTGAGCAAGCGCAGCTGGTGCTGACGCTCGGGGGCGAAGAGCTGATGACTGCTTCGCTCCTGCTCGATGAGAAAGGCAAACTCACGCTCCCCGCGCTCTCGCGTCTGCTCAACAGCCGTCTCACGGCCGCGCCCGCCAAATTGAGCCTATCGGGAGCGGTGACGGGAGCGGTAACCGTCATGCCCTGCCGCACGCGAACGGACAAAGGGGCGGCCGAATTCTGCACCTCCCATTTCCTCACGCTGCTCTCTGGCGCGAAACTCACCACGCTCTTCAACACGGAGCTGCTCAGCTTCTACGATGCCTCGGGCGCGCCCACCGTGGCCACCATCCGCGCCCAATGGGCCGCAGGGCGCGAGGTGAAAGAAACCCTCCTCACGCGCACGGCACAACCCGGCGGCAATATCCACACCTTCCGCCTCCGCCCGTGCGAGTTCCAAGCTCCCACCGCAGGAGCACAACTGCTGGCCTTCGAAGTGAGCGTGGGGCAGCGCTGCCAAACCTTTCAGCTCGCACCTCAAGGGTTCACGGCCACACCCACACGGCTGACCTTTCGCAACTGTTTCGGACAGTTAGAGAGCATCTGCTTCTTCGGCCAGAAAGAACGAGAACTGGAGGTGACACGCGGTGCGGCGTCCTTCGAAGGGCGTTGGCGCAACTATTCGGCTACTGCCTACCACAGCTACAAAGCCTCGATGGGCTTTCTCCCCGATGGTATGATTTTCTTCCTCGAGGACTGCGCGCAAACGCTCGAAGCCTACGATGAGCAGGGACGCGAGGTGTGTGTGACGGACTGCGACGTGAAACTCTCCAACTCTCCCACAGAAACGGCCGACGCCTCGGTGCGCTGGCGCGAAACGGGGCAAATGATGGCGGCCGACCTCTTCAGCCATGTGCGCACCTTCGACGAAACTTTCGACACTTCTTTCCAATGACTCCGAAAACCATTCACCGCCTCGATGCCCTCCGACTTTTGGAGGACGGCCAAACCCATAAGCTGCGCCTCTGGAAACTTTCCACGGGCGACATCCTGACCTATCACAACATCGTTTGCCTCGGCCGTCACACCCGCGGCGGCATCCACCGCGTCCGCCTACTCTCCTCGGGACAGACCCGCGAGTTCCGCGACTGCTGCCTCTTCGAAATCGACGACCTCAAAATCTTTTGGTAATATGCAAAATCTTTCTTTCTCCGTTTCCTCCTCCGGCGAACTCCTATATCTGGGCAACTCTGGCGTATCGGCCATGCTGGAGACCGTGGACGACACTTCCACCATCTTCGACACCGCGCAAGGACGCATCACCTCCTCCGCCGTTCCTCAACACCCCACGCTGCGATACATCAATTGGGGCGCGGACAACCGCCTACCCTACCACATCATCGACCTCCTCGGTGGCTCGGAAGTGACCGCCCAGAACGAACTCTTCAACGTGCTCACCTGCTACGGAGGCGGCGTGGAATTTCGTGATCCCGAAACCCTCGCGCCCTCCCACCTCCCCGAACTCCGACAATGGGCCGCGCGCCAGTTTCTCCCCCGCTTCTTCCTGGAGCAAATCACGGACATGAAGTATTTCTACTTCGCCGTGGCCGTCATCATCCTCTCGCGCGACGGCCGACGCATCACAAAACTCATCCATAAAGACGCCTGCTACTGCCGACTCCAGAAGGCCAACACCGAGGGACGCATCGAAAACGTGTTCTACGCCGACTGGCAAAGCTCACAGCAGGCCGAACCGGAAATCATCCCCCTGCTCGACGAACGCGACCCGCTGGGCGACCTCCTACAACGCCTCGGCCGCGAACCATCTCCCACCGGCCGATACCGACAGCCCACGAAGGACCGGAAATTTGCCATCCTCATGCGCTTCCCCACCGTGTCCTCGCAATACTATCCCACACCCTATTACGCCTCCATATTCCGCGGTGGCAGCTACGACGAGATGCAACTCATCAGCGCCGCCAAACGAGCCAAGCTCCGCAACTTCTCCAGCGTGAAATACCACGTCGAAGTGGAACGTTCCTACTGGGGGCGCATCCTTCAGGAAGCCGGCATCACCGACCCCCTCAAACGGAAAGAACGCATCAAGCGCGAAAAAGAAAACATACGCGATTTCATCTCCAACATCGACAACTCGGACAAAGTCTGGATCTCCGGCTATTATGTCGACCCCGACGGCCACACCGTTAAGGACGTTGTCATCTCCTGCATATCCACACCAAAAGAAGGCGGCGACTGGGCCGACGACATACAAGCCGCGGCCAACACTGCCTGCTACGCCTTCAATGTTCACCCCAACCTCGTCGGAGCAGTGCCCGGCAAAGCACAGAGCAACAACTCCGGCTCGGACAAGCGCGAACTCTTCACCATCAAACAAGCCCTCGAAAAAGCCTTCCACGACATACTCCTGCAATCCCTCCAGGTGGTTTGCCAGTTCAACGGCTGGAATGTCCTACCATCCATCCCCATGCTCATGCTCACCACCCTCGACGAGCACACAGACGTAAAAAAAGTATCAACAAATTAACCTAAAACACAAAGAAAATGGCACTTACCATCACCAAAGAACTCTTCGAGCAATACGTCCCCGCCTTCCTCTCCCCCGACGACGCCATCTTCCAGCAAATCAGCGGCGAGTTGCAACAAGCCCAACAGGAAGTGGAAGAAATCATTGCCGACACGCCAATACCACCCCTCACACAGGAACACGCCCAGCGCCTCGTCTGCCTCAAAGCAGCCCGCCAAGCAGTGCCACAGCTCGACCTCGTGCTCACGGCCACAGGCTTCGGCGTCGTGAGCAACCAGAACGTGGCCCCCGCCAGTCGCGAACGCGTCGATCGCCTCCTCGAACAGCTCCGACAAAAGGAAAGCATCGCCACCGACCGCCTACTCTTCTCTCTCCTCACCACCCCCTGGCGCAACTCCATCCAAGCCACACGCCGCATCACCTCTCTCATCTGGTGCCCCTCCCTGCTCCGAAGCTACGGAGCAAAGCCCAACGGCCAAGAAGTCTACCACGAAGAGTTCCTCGCCCTGCAACCCGCCATCGCCGACGCCGAAGCCTACGTCATCCAGCTCATCTCCAGCGCACTCTACCAAGAACTCGTCCGGCAAGAACGCCAACCCGCCAAAACCGACCCCGAAGTCTACTACATCATCACCGAACAAACCCGCCGACTCATGGCCGCCATCATCGCCGGACACTCCCTCAAAAGCCTACAACCCCTCCACAACCGCCTTCTCAACACCATCCAAGATTTCGCCAACATCCTCCAACCCTGGCTGCAATCCTCCAACGCAGCAGCCCTCAAAGCCGAACCCTACAAAAACTCACCCAACGACAAAACCTTCTTCTTCAACTAACATGGACCACATCAACATCAACCTACCCACCTCCTGGCAAACACTCACACAGCCACAACTCCTCTATATCCTCACCCTCTCCGCCGAAGGCTTCGACACCTCACGCATCAAAGCCTACGCCTTCCTACGATTCACCGGAATGCACCCACTCGGCCCTCCCGATCACCAAGGACGCTGGACAATACGCATCAACAACCGCTACTGCCGCATCAGCCCCCTATCCATGGCACAAGCCGCCCAAACCCTCGACTTCCTCGACACACCACCCACAACCCCCGTCCGCCTCGAAACCATACAAGGACGCCCAGCCGTCGACACTCTCCTACACCACGTCACCTTCAACAACTACCTACACCTCGAAACCCTCTATCAAGCCTACCTCCAAACCCAAGACCAACGCCCCCTCCGCCTCATGGGCACACGACTCTACCCCAACACCAACCCAAAAAAATTCACCTCCGCCGAACTCCTCAGCATCATCCTCTGGTACACCACCATCAAACAACACTTCGCCAACACCTTCACCCACCTCTTCGCCCCAGCACCCACAACCTCCGACACCCCCGACATCCGACAACTCAACGACACACAAATCCGAGCACTCACCGGAGGCGACATCACCAAAGAACAACAAATCATGCAAGCCGACTGCTGGAGAGCACTCACCGAACTCGACGCAAAAGCACACGACGCACAAGAAACAGCACAAAAACTACAAAAAAAATGACACCAACACCCCTCTACAACTTCCGCGACTACCTCCGCCAACTCATCACCGAAAACCGACTCGCCCAGCAACACCACTTCCACTTCACCACCTGCTCCGGCATCGCCTCACTCGAAGGACTCCTACAAGACCTCCGCACACAACAAAACATGATCTGCTTCTCCGACATCACAGAAGACTCCACCTTCCACAACTCCGGAGCATGGTTCAAGCGACGCGTCTTCACCATCTTCATCGTCCTAAGATTCCAATACGGAAACCAAACCGACTACGACCGCAAAATCAACACCGCACGCGAACTCTTCCGACAACTCCACTCCCGATTCCTCCACGACGAACAAGAACTCAACAACCGCAGCGCCTACCTCGACTGCGCCAACATACGCTCCAGAGAACTCGGCGGAAACTTCCTCGACTCAGCCACCGGCCTCTACTTCCTCCTCACACTCGACGAACCAACATCCCTCGCCTATGACAACACAGAATGGACCTGAACAACAAATCCAAGAATTCAGCCAACAATGGTACCACATGATGGTGCAAATCTGGCGCGACCGACTCACCCTCGCCAACGCCTACAACACCGGAGCACTCCACCGCTCCATCCAACCACAACACCTCACACAACACAACCTACAACTCACCGCCGCCTTCCAATTCCTACAATACGGAATCTACGTCGACGCAGGAACAGGACGAGGATACACCCACAACAACCAAGGAAACCTCCGCATCCTCAACCCCACCTACAGAAAACAACACCACCTACACCAACCCCGCCACCCCCGCCCATGGTTCTCCCGATCATGGGCCATCTCCGTCAAAGTAATGGCCAACAAAATGCAAGAAATCCTCGGACAACAATACATCGGAGCATTCCAACAACTCAACGACAAAACCTAACACCCCACCCCCAAAAAATTCCTATACTACAAAATAAAATTTCTATA
>ERZ773013.1113-NODE-1113-length-16346-cov-6.070407_pt1 | contig 16346 bp, 12 predicted proteins | sample MGYA00511670_ERZ773013 | MGnify/ENA primary metagenome ERZ773013 (study PRJEB29015, sample SAMEA2738120) | human oral metagenome | biome: human oral; feature: human-associated habitat; material: saliva | place: China | collected 2257 ... | reverse complement strand
ACGTAGATATGAAGGTACCCATCGGTTCCTTAGCGGCCATTGTCGGCCCTAATGGGGCCGGTAAGTCCACATTATTAAAGGCCATGCTCGGTCTACTAACAGTTATCTCAGGAAGTGTAAAATTTTATATCGATCACCACTTAGCGATGGACAAAAACGATTACAAAAAAATCGCCTACGTCCCTCAAAGTGGCAGCGTAGACTGGGACTTCCCTACCACAGTACTAGATGTAGTACTCATGGGCCGTTATGGTCATCTAGGTTGGTTTAAGCGTCCTAGCAAAAAGGATAAGGAACTCGCCCTCTCCATGATTGAAAAAATGGGTATGAGCGACTATGTGGACAGACAAATTCGCCAGCTTTCAGGGGGACAACAACAACGCGTCTTCCTCGCAAGAGCCCTCGTCCAAGAGGCAGATATTTACCTCATGGACGAACCATTCAAGGGCGTCGATAAAACTACAGAGCATGCTATTATTTCGCTTTTACAAGAAATGAAAGCTCGAGGCAAAACGGTTATCGTCGTCCACCACGATTTAAATACGGTGCCCCAATATTTCGATTGGGTAACGATGGTAAACAAACAAACTATCGCCTATGGCCCCGTAGATACATTTACGGACGAAGCTATTGAGCGCACCTATGGGAAGGGGAGGATTGTATGACCATACTCCAATCCTATACGACGCAGATGGTACTGCTCGGCACGGCGTTATTAGGCCTCGCTAGTGGTATCGCTGGCACCTTTGCGGTGCTTCGCAAGGAAAGTCTCATCGGTGACGGCCTATCTCATGCGGCACTACCCGGTGTGGTCATCGCCTTCTTGCTGACGGGCATCAAGGACATCGAAGTTCTCATCACAGGTGCTGCCCTATCCTCTATCACTGCGGCTTGGCTCATTACCATCACCGTAGAAAACAGCAAAATAAAATTTGATGGTGCTTTGGCCACCATACTCTCCGCCTTCTTTGGGCTTGGTATGGTGCTACTCACCTATGTACAAAGCTTAAACAATGCTGGTCAGGCGGGGCTTTCAAAATTCATATTTGGACAGGCAGCCACCATATTAGCGCGCGACGTGTACATCACATCTGCAGCGGCGCTCATCATCATCGTGTTAACCGCATTATTCTGGAAGGAGTTAAAGCTTATCTCCTTCGATGTGGAATACGCCAAAACACTACAAATTCCCGTCACTTTCACCCTTATTTTATATCGTTCACTATTGATCATGACCATTATCATCGGCATTCAATCGGTAGGGGCTATCTTGATTAGCTCTCTCCTCATTGCACCCGCCGTTGGGGCAAGACAGTGGACGAATAAACTGGGCACCATGTGTATATTAGCAGGATGTTTCGGCATGATATCTGCCATCGGCGGTACTATCTGGAGTACATCGATTCCAAAATTACCGACAGGTCCAGCTATCATCGTCATTTTATCGATTCTCGTATTATTGAGTCTCATCTTTGCTCCTAACAGAGGTATGCTCTGGCAGTTCCGTAAAAATAGACAGTCAAAGCACGCATTATTGTTAGAAACCACAAGGGCTCCCAAATCCAAGGCACAGCAAAGTATTTACGTAGCAGAGGACGCACAACCTCGCATAGGAGGTGCCCCATGACAGTTCATACAGAGATATTGCTCATTGCCATTGCGGTATCCATCGCATGTGCCATCCCTGGGGTCTTCCTCGTATTGCGTCGCATGTCCATGATGGCCGATGCCATTACGCACACCGTATTCCTCGGCATCGTGCTCGCTTTCTTTATGACGGAAGATTTAAACTCTCCATTTCTACTCGTCGGAGCTACCTTAGTTGGTGTAGGCACCGTATGGCTTACGGAAATGATACACAATACGGGACTTGTCAACGAAGATGCGTCTATCGGCATCATCTTCCCGCTTCTATTCTCTATCGCCATCATTCTAGTCAGCCTATACAGCGGTAACGCTCATCTCGATGTAGATACCGCATTACTCGGCGAAATAGCCTTTGCCCCCTTTGATCGATGGATTGTAAACGGCACCGACTTGGGGCCTGTATCGCTATGGATTTCTCTAGGCGTGGCGATCATCAATTTAATATTAGTCATGCTGTTCTACAAGGAATTGCAACTCTCCACCTTTGATCCGCTACTAGCGGGACTCTTCGGTTTTATGCCAGCCCTCATCCACTACGTGCTGATGACCATGGTATCCCTCACCGTGGTGGCTTCATTCCAAGCGGTAGGCGCCATCCTCGTTATCGGCCTCATGATCGGACCTGCGGTTATCGCTTATTTATGGACGGACTCTGTGAAAGCCATGCTCACTAGCAGTATCATCATCGGTATTATCTGTGCTGTCGTCGGTACAGAAGTAGCTTTCACCATGGACGTATCCATCGCGGGTTCCATTGCAACCACCATCGGTATCGCACTGATTATCGCTGTTATCGCAACACCGAAGACAGGCTATATCGCCACATACCGCCGTCAACGTCATTTGCGTCGCCACTATCGGGAAACGATGATGCTATGCCATATTTATACTCATATGGATACACCTATCGCGCACGTTGAAAACGGCATTGGTACCATTCATGAGCATTTGAACTGGAGACCTGATTATACTCATCAAGCGGCTTCACAGCTAAAGAAACAAGGTCTATTATATGTGACAAATGGACACTACGTGCTTACTGATAAGGGTATAGCACAAGTTAAAGAGATTATTTAAATACAATACCAATACTTTTCCCAACAAAAAGAAGCTGAAATCAATGCTGCTCTGCAAAGATTTCAGCTTCTTTTATTATTAACTAATAACCTTACAGCCTATTAATATAACTGGATTCACGTCAATAACTATTTATAACAGATAGTGCCAACACTATAATAGATAAGCTCAATCATAAAGAATCCTATTAATTAATAATAGCTTCTAATGGAATTACATGAGGTAGCCCATTGTCATCCATATAAATTTTCGTTTTAACACGGTATACATCTTCCATCATGGCTTCTGTAAAGATGTCTTTCGGCGCGCCTTGAGCGTATACTGTACCCTCTTTAAGCACGATGATTTCATCTGCGAACATAGCCGCCAGATCAAGATGATGCAATGTTACGAGCGTTGTAAAATCATTTTCTTGAGTCAGATTTTTTAGCAATGTTAATAAGTCAAATTGCTTGTGCAAATCTAAAGCACTTGTCGGTTCATCAAGAATTAAGATTTTAGGTTCTTTTACAAGGGCTTGCGCCATGAACACAAGTTGGCGTTGACCACCGCTGAGCTCCATGATGCTGCGCGATGCAAAGCGCTGTAAGTTCAACCGTTCCAATACCTCTTGTGTGGCTGCAATATCCTCATCACTTACGCGGAAGGACATGGATTCCATGCGCCCTAGCATAACGACTTCAAAAACAGATAGATTGACTTTACAGTCATTATCTTGAGACAAATAGCTCACTGTACTACTAAAATCCTTTGTAGAATATTGAGATACAGGTTTACCATTAACGGAAATCTCGCCCTTGCCTTTCAAGATACCCATAATTGTTTTTAAAAGTGTAGATTTACCAGCACCGTTAGTACCAATGAGCGCAGTCAATTTACCTGTTTTAGCAGCAAAGTCAACGCCCTTTAAGATTTGTCCGTCTTCCGTAGAGGAATAACCAAAGGTTAGATTATGAACTTCAATCATTTGAAATAGCTCCTTTTCCTAGTTAATACCAACGAGAAGAAGAAAGGTACACCGATGATTGCTGTCACAATACCGATTGGGAACATCGCCCCAGGAACGAGCATCTTACTCGCAATAGATGCGAGAGACAAAATCGCCATGCCACACACTGCAGATAACGGTAAGAAATACCGTTGATCCTCACCCACAAGCATACGTGCAATATGTGGTCCTACAATACCGATAAAACCAATGGTTCCAACGAAAGAAACAGCAACGGCAGTAATGATGGAGATGAAAGCAAACACTTTTACCCGTAAACTTTCAACATTAACACCAAGACCAGAAGCCTTTTCATCGCCTAATTTTAATGCTGTTAAACGCCAAGATTCACGCATCATAAGCGGAAGCATGATTGCTAGCACGATAAGAACAATAGAGATGTTCACCCAATTTGCCTTAGCTAAACTCCCCATCGTCCAGAACACGATGTTTTGAAGGGCCTCAGGAGATGCCATATATTGCATCAAGGATTGAAGCGCTTGGAACAAGAACATCATGCCGATACCAGCGAGAATCATCGTTTCAGAGGAGAAGTTCTTAATCTTATTAATGGAATAGATAAAGAAACTCGTCAAACTAGCAAATACAAAGGCGCCAAATGGAACCATAAAGACACCTAAAAACTCTAATGCACTAGCGCCTACAACAACCATAAGAGATGCACCGAAGCCAGCCCCTGCGGATATACCTAGTGTATATGGGCTAGATAACGGGTTATCAAGGATAGTCTGCATGCCAGCACCAGCAATGCCCAAAGAAGCACCTACGAGCAATGCCATAATGGCCGTCGGTAAGCGAATCGACCATATGATGACATAAGCATTTTTCGAAACCTCTGCTGGGTCTATTAATGCGAGCCATACATCACTTAACGTAAGTGATGCAGGACCTACAATAATATCGGTAACAAAACTTATCGCGCAAATGATCAGACCGATGATAATAAACATGAGCTTTTTATAGCTCTGTTTTTTATAATCGTACTGATTGTTAGTTTCCGTCACTATACAAAACCCCTTTTTAGTTCAACTGCATAAACCAAACGCCACCGTAAGAGAATGGAAGGAATTTGTCATAGAATTCCTTAAGTGTGCCTTCTGGATCTACGTCCTTGAATTCCTCAGGGTAGAATGTTTTAGCTAAATATTCGAATACTGCAACGTCATATACTTCACGAGGTAAACCATGGTGAGTAGAGAAAACATTTTTAGATTGAACTGCTTTCAATTCAGGCCAGCCTTGACGTTCTGTAGTGAAAGCTTTCAACAATTCTTGAGATTTTGCTTCATTTGTATCAAAACCTAAACGCATGGAAGTCGGTTTCTTAGGCCAGTAGGAACCGATAATCATGATGATATCTGGGTTTCTTTCCAAAATAAATTCTGGGTTAACAGGACCTGCTTTTTGAACTACATCCTTAGTAATAAGGTCACCACCTACTTGAGTTGCCAATGCGCCCCATGCTACGTTTCCACTATACGCAAAACCTAAACCTTCTGGACCTTCGTTACCTGTTTCAATGTAAACAGTTGGTTTTGGTTTATTGATTTTGCTAATGCGGTCCATAACTCTTGTTAAACGGTCAGTATAGAACTTGTTGATTTCTGCTGCACGCTCTTCTTTACCCAATGCTTTACCGATAGCTTCGATAGATTTTTGGTGATTTTCAAGCTTTTCCGCATGATAATCGATATAGATAGTAGGGATGCCAGCTGCATCAATTTTAGGTTTGTAATCAGCTTCATATTGATCTTTGAAATATAAAGGCATGAAGATAACATCTGGGTTTAAGGAAATTACTTTTTCCACATCAAATGTTTTATCATTTACGTTACCAATGAGAGGAATTTTTTCCAACTCTGGCACTTCAGATTTGTAGCGATCCCACATATCTGTACGCAATTTGCTCAAATAAGGGTCAATACCAACAATAGTCTTAGCCACATCTTTGCCTTGCAACGCAGCCATAGTCAAGAACGCACCACCAGAAGCACTCAATTGAACTACTACACGTTCTGCTGGCTTTTTCAACGTAACTTTTTGGCCTGTTACGTCGGTAATTTCAATTTGTTTGCCAGATTGTGCCGCATCCTTTTTCGTATCTGCTGGACCACCACAAGCTGTCATAATCATGCTCACAACTAGCAGGAGCACCGTGGCAAGATAGGCCATAAACTTCTTTTTCTTAACCATAGAATACCTCGATTCAAAATTCAAAACTCAATACATTCTAATAAACACAATGTACGACAGCATGTATATAGTTTTACTCCATCAACTCCTTCTACACACACTCTTAATTCATATGCATAAACCAGATACCACTATAAGAGTATGGCAAGAATTTGTCATAGAACTCTTTAAGTGTAGCTTCAGGATCTACATCCTCAAATTCTTCAGGATAGAAGGTTTTTGCTAAATATTCGAATACGACTGCATCAAAGACTTCACGTGGAAGACCGTGGTGCGCAGAGTAAACTTGTTTATTTTCAACAGCTTTTAATTCGCTCCAACCTTGACGTTCTGTGGTGAAAGCTTTCAACAACTCTTGAGACGATGCTTCAGTTGCTTCAAAACCTAAACGCATAGAGGTTGGTTTCTTAGGCCAGTAAGAACCCATGATCATGATGATATCTGGATTTTTCTCAAGTATAAACTCTGGATTAATAGGAGACGTTTTCTTAATAACATCCTTGATGATGACATCAGCACCAGCCATAGTAGCTAATGCCCCCCAAGAGTAATTACTACTAAAAGAATTACCAAATTCTTCCGGACCATTCATACCAACTTCAAGGTAAACTGTTGGTTTTGGTTTGTTAATTTTACTAACACGATCGAGAACTCTTGTCACGCGATCCGTATAGAACTTGCTGATTTCTGCGGCACGTTCCTCTTTACCCAAAGCCTTACCTATGGCTTCGATAGATTTTTGATGACTTTCAAGTTTTTCAGCATGGTAATCAATGTAAATCGTTTGTACACCTGCTGCATCTAATTTTGGTTTAGCATCGGACTCATATTGTTCTTTCAAGTCAAGAGGAATGAAAATAACATCTGGGTTCAAGGAAATAACTTGCTCCACATTAAATGTTTTATCACCGATAGTCCCCACTACTGGGATCTTAGCTAGCTCAGGCATTTCAGCAGTAAAGTGCTTCCACATATCCGCCCTGTAATCCTGCAAAGATGTATCCATACCAGCGATAACCTTTGGCGTATCCTTACCCATAAGTGCGGAAATCGTAAAGAATGGACCACCAGCACCACTCCATTGTAAAATAACTCTCTCTGCTGGCTTTTTAAGCGTTACCGTACGCCCTGTTACGTCTGTGATTTCGATTGGCTTGTTATTTTGCGCCGTATCTTTCTTTGTCTCACTAGGACCTCCACATGCAGCGATGAGCATACTAACAATTAGGAGGAAAACCGTGGCTAAATACGCCATAAACTTCTTTTGTTTGAACATAAGTACCTCTCTTCTCTCAACTAAAACTATCACTATAAGTGCACATAAAAAGCCCGTTTCCCCACGAAGAGGAAACGGGCTGTCATCTCAGTTAGACTAACTACCACGCCTAATAAGCTAGCATATAGTATGAGCTTTCAACTATGCATAGCTAGTATAAATTCATCTATATCAATCCCCATCCCTGTCTCTCGCAGGTCAATTGGCAATTGTTAATTAGGCAGTTCTCCTGGCTCCAGTTCAACGTTACTTTGCGCCTTCCCAAAAACTTCAGTGACCGAGAGCATTTCACCCTCTATGCAAAGTACCTCGCTGTTACAGTGGCGTGACCGCTTTGGCTTGTACCAAATTCTCTATTAAGTCAATAGACACCTAACCCAATCATATGTGATTTTTCTCATCGTAGCATGCGAGATATACAGTGTCAATAAACATATAGGGGTACGGCTATTCTTGTAAAATCTACACTTTTCAACAAAAGAGAAACTAAAACTCAACCACTAAGCGGAGTTTTAGCTTCTCATTAGGACAATCTGTAGAAATGCCCTTCAAATTCGATAATTTATTTTTATCGATTAATAACTTTTCCGCTACAATTCAAGGCGCATCTGATACCATTTGGCACCGCCATGATTCGACGTTGACGCCCCTTCATTTACAAAACCAAACTTGGCATAATAAGGAATCTTTTCTTCCTTACAGGTTAAAATGACGCCCTTTCGATTTTCCTCTCTGGCCAATTCTATAAAAGCCTCTATCAACTGACCACCAACACCACGATTGCGGTATTCAGGCATCGTATTTAGACCAAAAATCATCTGCCATGCGCCATTAGGATTATGTAGCGAAGCATCGGCGAACATCTCATCCGTTAAGACTTCATCATCAGATACGAAGCCATCGATAAAACCAATTGGTGTGTCTCCATCAAAGGCAATTAAAAACTGACCTGCATAATAGTCTAATCGTTCTTTAAAGGCCTCACGAGGCGCCGCCTCTGCCGGAGGAAAACAAGTTGCTTCTATATATGTCACTAAATCTAAATCAGAGGTTGTCGCTTTTCGTATTAACATATTAATATCCTTCTTTATGTACTTATGCACTTATGTATTTGTATAGAGCACATTTTAAAATGAGTCAGCTAAAATAAATCATTTTTAGTATAAATGGTTTACACCATAAAGGCTACACGTAGAGATGTTACGTGTAGCCTTTTTCTGCTAAATCTTATATTTACTAAATTCACTTTTTCGTATATTTCGGCACATTTCGATACTGCATCGGTAAAGAATTCTCTTTTACTTTAAAGCCATGTTTCTCGTAAAAGGTCGCATTCTTGCTGTCGCCAATCATAACATTGATATACAAATACGACTTGTAAGCATCTTTTATTATCTCTAGCAAATGTCCAGCAATACCTTGGCCCCGATAATCAGGATGAACTAGCACATAATTGATGAAGCACACCAGCTCGCTATCATCCATGACACGAATAAGACCGACTAAACGGTCACCGTCCCAAGCAGTAATCACGCGCGACGAATTCATTAGCGCCTTGTATAATCGATCAGGATATTTTCCAACCACCCAACGAACAGACAAAAACAACTCTGCTACTTGCTCGGGAGTAAAGTTCTTTTCTTCTGTATACCTAATCGCCATATCGTCCTCAACTATACTAATCATACAAATGCCTTTATATCTATTTTATATTACGACGATAGATTATCTAGGCGATACAATCTCTTTAGGATTCCACCAAATCACAGCCGACCGAGAGGATATCAAGCACTTGTTGTCTTTTGATCGAGCGATAACCTCTTTGCGTATCTGTTCTTCTGCTTCTGGTGTTAAATCCCCTTCGTATTGTTCGTAGATAATCTTTCTGCACTCGATTTCATCCTCGACTATGCGCTCGCATTTATAATCAATGACGCTTACATTAGGGAATCGCCCTTGTGAAAGCAACATATTGTACAGAATCTGGAATTCTTCTACATCAGATTTACTTGCTGCTCGAGGATTTTTCCAGTCAGGAATACCAGCCACAATGGCACAATAGCCTTTTGAGTATTGCTCCATTTGTAAAATTCGAGGCCACACATCAGGAAACATCCAAAGTACTAAAGAAATAGCCACTACATCAAATTGGGAGTCAAAAGATCCATCTTGAGGTAAGTCCTGTACCATTTCTTCAATGATGTTAAAGTTCTCTACACCTAATTCTTTGGCATTTTCTTTAAGGACTGCAACCATGCCCTTAGAGGGCTCGATAGCGGTAACAGATTTAATATGTTGAGCAAAAGGAATCGTAAAGGAACCCGGACCAGCCCCTATATCTAATAAGGTAGAGTCGGGTGTCAAAATATGGCTAAGCACAGCATACACCTTTCGACCAAAGTCATAGTCATTGCTTTTACGCATAAGAGAAAAATCATTAGCCCGTTTATCCCAATACTCTAATAATGGATTCGCACGGATGCCTTTCTCTCGATTATAGTAACCTTGTTTCCACTTCTCATTCCAGAAGGAAAAATCCATAGCTTGCTGTGCCATACGAAACCTCCTAACTGTTAATCTAGTTTCCTCAATTCGCGAATAAATGCCTCAGCCTCTTGTAAGTTCTTAGGAAACTCAAAATAAATGCAACTTTCATGACCACAATAAGGATTTCGGAAGTCATAGCCGCTCAACAACAAATACTCGATAATCTTCCATTCTTTATCATTAGATTTTTTAGGCGCTTTAAACTTCTCGTTCACAAAGTACATCTTACTTTTACATGTGGGACAGGTTTTATTTGTATTAAATAACTCGTAGTTTGTACCCTCCGACAAGGAGATCCGGCAGTTTACACATACATTTTTATAGCCCATAGCTATTTACTCCCATACGGTTTATGTTGAAAGATTTCTTTTACAATCCCTTCACCAACAATATTTCCGCCTTCCATGATAAAGAACTCAGTACCTGCTTGTAGAGCAGAATAATCTATATCTTCGTTTACTGGCAACGCATTGGCACGTATTAGTTCATCAAAGATGACATCTTCACCATCAATAAAGTTTACACCTAACAGCTGATCAGAACCCTTTATAACAAGATGCGGGCAATACTTTCCATTATTCAGATTCGGTGGAGTTCTCCTCTTCTCGGTGAAGAAAGTAACTGTACAGCAAATAGTAAAATCTAAATCACTCATTTCCGGCCTCACAACTACAGAAATTTACAGCACATCCCCTAACCAAAATCATTGACTTAAGCAACATCCCCCTTTCAAAGACATAAATCCAACCTTCTAATCTTCTATTGATACTTCTTCAATTATAAGCTCCTAACATATAACGCTATTAATTCTAAAAAATTTGTAAGGCTTTATACAATCCTCTATGTACAATAATATTCTCTTTAAAGTTAAATTTCGCAGACTCTTTTTCATACTTGAAGATTGCTTGATTCTTAATGGCGGGAACATTTCCAATAACACTAAAGTCAAACAACAGTTTCAAAACCTTTTCCGCACCTCTATCTATAATTAACCTATCATCAACCATTTGTTCATACTTTTCTACAAATTCAGATGGCTTAAAAGTCTGCTTTCTAATTAGAGATAAAATTGAAAATATATCTTCATACTCTGGGAGAACCGCATACATTTCATCAATTATTTCTCTCTTCATATACTCGGAAAACTCATTGTCAGCTTCTCTTACTAATTTTGGGGTAACTAAAAGAGCATTACTATTCAAAGCTTGTTTTGCGCATTCCTGAAAATATTTTATGAAATCTCGTGGTCTATTTTGAGTACTTCGTAAAATATATTCAAATGAACTCATACTTTTATACTTACGTAAGCCATAACCCAACTTACCTGACCCAAAAATTTGCCGCCAGCATTCATCAAATGAAAGAGATTTCGTTCCACACAAAATATTTAATCGGTGTCTTATTAGTTCCTTCAGCTTATCAGGAGTCCATATTATATTTATAATAGAATCTGACCACTTATTTTTATCAGAATATGTAATTTGATTATAAATGTCTGTTCTCAAAAAAACTATTGGGAAAATATTTTTATTCTGATCCTCAAACAAATATCTGACATCTTGTATGGCCTTAAACAACCCCGTAAGCATATCAAAGTAATTAGTTCTTTCTTGTTCATCTCTAAATTCTTTATAATCTTCATCAAGTTCATCAAATACAATATAGTATTTTGCATCATCAATATAATTTCGAATTGTATCCTCAAAAATATCAATAGCTTCAATCCAACTTATCTCCGTCTTTACTTTCTCTCTACTGATATTCACACCACTACTCATAATTTGAAATCCAAAATCTTTTATCGTATACGTCTCAATAAGCCTTGACAAGTTATTGTTCTTATCTGTAATTGGAAATATTTTTGTTAATTGATTTGTAATTTCTTTATCAATATTTTGATTCTTAATCATCTGCTTACAAATAGTGGTATATATTAAATATTTCCAAATAGATATATACTGATTGGGTCTTGTAAAATTTTTATCTATCAAACTATAAATAATATTAAATGGAAAATTCTTAAAAGTCATTTTTTCAGTGAAAACATTACAATTACTTTGACTATAAATATATTGTGCTAAGGCAGTTTTCCCCTCACCTTTTCTACCAATAACCATACTTTTTTCACCTGAAAGAATCGCTTCAACTTCATTAACAAAATAAAAATATTTTGCATCTTCTTGTTTTGCTTCTAATTTCCATTCTTTTTGAATAGTATTAAAAATACTATAATTTGTTTTTATGTTAGTATAGCACTCTGAACAATAGACATACTTTCCAGAACTTTTCTTAGAGCATACTTTACATTTTTTCTCTTCCATTACTGTTCCCCCTTCAATGTTTCCATCCCAATCAACTTCAAATAAATTTTGAAAACAAATTCAACAGCTACTACCAATAGCTTTTAAAGCAATACTATCATTTTCTATATTTAGAATCCTAATATCTTCTTATTATCTCCAGATGTAATAAACTTTATTGATCCGTACTTACTAATTTTATTCCTAAAGTAATAGGATTTATTAAGAGTAATCAACATTTTCAAGATATTCTTCTAATTCTACTTTTTCTTTGTACTTCTCAAGCCTCATACGATAATCTTCAATATATTTTCTATGATCAATATAATCGATTCCCTTAAGGTTATCTTTTAATAATTTTAAAAACTCTATTTTTTCTAAAACAAGTGGAATTCGGCTTCCTGACCACGAACATGACAAAGGAAATAAATAAATTTGCTTAAACGCATCTAGGTTCTTGTTGAATTTCAAAAACTCAAGAATATATACTAATTTCCAATCTGGAAGAAAATTTACAACCACCTCAATAATTTTTTTACATTTTTCAATATCTTCACTATTTTCTCGTAGTTTTTCAATTAACCATGTTCTTTTTCTTTCAAATATGGTTTCGTTAGTTGCATTTGCAAATAGTAAACGCACTGAAGTTTTTATATAAAAGAGCTTGTCATTATCTACAAGGATTTTAAATGCATACTCCACGCATTCTCTCCACTTATCAGTAGACCAAATAAATTCAAATATTCTATTTGCATTACTCTCTCTAGCTAAATTATCTTTACCCTTAATCCAATCTATATATCCATTCCAAATAGTAGGATGTTGATCAAATATCTTTTTGAAAAGGCGCCCACTATAATCCATATGACAATGAACTGATAAAGCATTTTTATAAACACATACTAATGAATCAATATCATTTCTAAAGAATTTAATAATTATCTCATTTTCATCAAGATCTGCATAATCTAAAAATCTAGCCGAAAACTCTAGATTAGTCATCATTTGATTAATTATTAGTTTCTTAATTTCACTATCTCGTTCACCATAACGTATAAAAACTTGAGTTGATGGTATTATAGGCTGCTCTTGCTTAAAGCTATTTAGTATATATACCTTAAAATCCCCAACTATCTTATTATCTATATTTTCTTCCTGGATACATTCCCAAATTAATAACAGCCAGTAATCCTTTTTATCAAATACATTATTATTTATAAAGTCATACGTTTGTTCATATCCTATATGATCGAGCATATATTTTATTTGAGAATATCCATTTAACTTAAATGGTGTATTTTCATGAATATATAGCTTTAGAGCCTTTAAATATAATACACAGTCATTCTCTAAAGCTTTAAAAACACAGTCTAACCCCATACTTAAAGACCATTTTTCATTATCACGGACTGTTTGCTCTAAAAAACTACATGCTCTAAATAACTCTTGAAAATCATTTAAATCATATTCTTTGATTTCTTTTGAAATAGATTCTTTATGTAAGCGCTCATCCTCATCTATTGTTCTACCACTTAAATGCTTCTGTCTCAACATCTCATATATTCTGAACTCTAGATTTTGTTCACTTATCATGTAGCGGGAATCTACTTTTATTCCTATTTGTTCCGCTAACGCTTTATATCTAGCAACAATCTTTGCATCAAAAAAATCTGGCGAATTTTTATTAATTACGAAATCATAAATAGCATTAAAATCTGATTGCAAATATTGTTTCAATTCTTCCTCTTTTAAATCATAAAAAAATATTCCTAAAAGGATGTTATTAATGGTACTCTGATACTCTTCCCGATTTCGCAAGATGGCTAGATTCTTCCATATGTTAGTTCGTATACTAGCTATTGCTTCTGTATATCCTAGTTGCATCCTAACATAATTTATCGATTTACTATTTCTGATTGCTTCGCTAAAAGATATTTCTGTTTTTAGCGCATGTTCCACAATATTTAAATATAATATGCTATTATTATAATTTTCTCCATTTTCTGTATAACACCACAACTTATCTAAAAGGCGCATCTCATGGTCATAATTATCTTTGTATGAATGCTTATCATATAAAAGTCTTTCGCTAAATACGGAATAAAAATCCATTATCAAGTCAGGCCTTCGATCAAAGTAACGCATCAAAAGCTCAATTGCATCTTCATAATTCTGTGTAAACTTAAATCCACCTAACATCTCTATTATCTTCGTACGAATATTAGGATAACTTTTTTGTAAATTACCTTCAAAATTATGTAAATCAAAATTCACGTGTTTTTCTTGATCAATATGACTTTTGATTATAGATAAAGCTTTATCGGGATTAATCAAATAAAACGATTCAAGGTAATCTAAAGTCTGACTCTCAGGTACATTATTCCAAGCAGCATTTATTGAGTCTTTAATATATTTTATACACTCTTCGGAGTTAAAAATTTCAATTAATGTATTCAATGCATATACAATTTTATTTTTAAACCTTGGAAACCCAACCGAGATCAGTGTTTCTACACTCACCCATTTTTTCTCGAACAACACATAGTATAGTATATAGTTTCCAAAGCTCTGATCTGAAATTTTTGTTATCTCACTTTTAAACCAATCTACTAATTCTAAAGAATATAAATTTCCAACTATAGCAATCTCATCAATATTCTGACCATATATTTTTTTCAAATCATTATAAAGCTTGTTTTCATTATTTTTTACCGGCCCAGCTATAGTAATAAAAAATAACGTAAGAATATCTTCTCTTGTCAGCTTCGCTTCACGAATAATATTTCCATAGTAATTTTTAAAAATATCCTCAGCATTACGTATTGCATGAACTCCTTCATCTATAGCTTTCATTCCAGCAAGAACAGCCAGTCTTATATTTCCATTAGCAATTGTTGAAATCTTGCTAAGATAACTTGAATTTAATATCCCTAAGTTTGATTTTAAAATATCCTTTATCTCATCATCCTTAAACTGTCCAATTTCAATTATATTAGGAGTCGTATACTTAGATATTACATTTATAACTCTATCCTTAGCATAATCTCTTACTGAGATAAGAATCCGAATATCGAAATCAGATGATAATGTTAAGATAGTGTTTATAACATTATCTAGACTTGCAACCATATTTGCGTCATCTAAAAAAATCAAATATCTACCTGGATCAGAAATATAATATTTAATATCTTCATATAATAAGTTCCCATTACTTTTTACACAAAAAATTTTTGTAGTTGCATTATCTTCTTCTCTACATACCTCAACAGCTAATCTAGTCTTTCCAATTCCGGATGGCCCTGTCAATATAGTTACTTTATTATTATTTATACTACTACATAACTCGGTAAACTCTGATTCTCGGTAAAAAAAATGACAATCAATAGGAGCGTTTATACCATTTGCATCATATGCTTTAACAAAATCATCTATATCAAAAAATTGATTTGTATCTATTGCAATACCAAGTTGATTTTTCGCAATATGTGGATATAATAATGCTAAATCATGTGAAAGTGTATCAACTCCAATAAGTTCTACATCAACACCTTTTATAGAATATATGATATCATCAAATTGTTCTATATGAATATTTGTAGAACAATATCCACAAATAATTTTTTGTATTTTATCCTTGTTAAGAGAAAGTTTTGACTTTTCAAAGCATGATAAAATATCTGCCTTTATTTTAGCTGCTGACTGTGATTTCACTGATCCATAGTTTATCAAAATATAATTGCCTTCATCAGTCAAAACATAAGAGTCAGGTGTTCCTTTTGTCGTTTTATTAGTTCCCGTCTGAACACCTAGGGTTTGAATATTCTTAAATTTATATTTTTTATACAAATATGCATCAAATAGTTTTTGAAAAGCACCTCCCTCTAATTCCATTATGGCACTCTGGATAGAATTTATAGTATTCAACACGTCCACCTCCAAATATATGTATAAAACTATCAACACTACTGACTACGATGCTTCTCCAATTATTGCTTTAATAATTTTTCACACTACTATATATTATTATTTGCATCCAATAAATTTAGCTCAAAGTCAATTATAATAAGCTACAAAATATTTTTGTTTAATTCAAGATGATATATAATAAAGTTTTATAAAAGATTACTCATAAACTAAGTTTTTAGAATCACTTATTAAAACCATCTATATTTAATCTAATAATATTATTATGCTATATTATGAACTATAAAAATATATCTTCAACTAAAGTCTTTTTTGGTAGTGTCAATAATTTTGTGTAAACGTCTTTTTATTCTCAATTACCAAACATATTTTG
>ERZ773013.1111-NODE-1111-length-16372-cov-38.407796_pt1 | contig 16372 bp, 12 predicted proteins | sample MGYA00511670_ERZ773013 | MGnify/ENA primary metagenome ERZ773013 (study PRJEB29015, sample SAMEA2738120) | human oral metagenome | biome: human oral; feature: human-associated habitat; material: saliva | place: China | collected 2257 ... | reverse complement strand
TATCTGAATCTATTTAAATATAAATATATAAATGAAGATTAAAAAGTTCCTTGTTAGCGGTTTTCAGGGTGAGACATTAAACTGGGCAATAGGACTTTTGGTTGCTTTCAGTCTGGTTAGTATGATTGACCATTGGACTGGAACGCCGAATGATGGACAGAGTTCTTTCGTTGAAGCCTTTGCTACGATGCAGAGTGCATCAGTCATTCAGATTGCTGAAGCAGTATTGCTCTTAGCCACTCAGTTGACAATGTGGGAAGTGCTTCGCAGATGTTTGCATAAGTCGGGACACTTCTTCTTGCAGTTGGCAGTGATCGTTCTGATGGTTTTGTCACTCCTTGTGACAGGTGTCTCTTGTTATCCTGTCAGCGACGTGACGGCAGATGGTAATCTTGTTCCGGCTATGTCGCACACGGAAGTGGTGCTGCGTAACATTCTGGACAATAGTTATATTGCGATATTCTTTACCAATCTGTTTCTGGGAATAGGACTGATTCGGAAGTTCCGTGGTATGATTCGCCTTTATGGTTGGTCGGTTTTCGTTTGTCCATTGCTCACTTCACTTTGTAATTTCGTTTACCTCTATATATATAATAATGTGGGGGGCGTGACGATGACAGCCATCCAGACTTACGGAACGATCTTCACTTTGATTGGTTTTGTGCTTAGCTTGCTGCCATTTATTGCTCTTCGTGCTTCGATGACGACAGAGATGGTGGAGGAGGAGAGTACTAATTCCGACCTGAATGCTTATCAGTGATGCTTTGAAGGTAGGCACATTTTGCTCTGATTGATAAATTTTGGTGATTTAAAGGCTTTTATTTCTCTCATATTTTCAGTATTTACGGGCAAATGGCGGGGCGCTAAAAAATATTGCAAAAATAAGCCTTGATAGGGTAGGGCATAGTTGACAAAATGAAAGTTTATGGTACGTTGGTTCGTGAATTATTACATCAAATGATATCCACGAGTACTTATTGAGATATGAAACATAGCAAAAAGATAACTTTTTTACCTGTAAGAAGATTCGAGGAGAACCTCTCAACGGGGCTTTCAACGCTCTTTTTTCTCGGTGTTTTGGTTGATTTGTTAGCGCTTTTCAGTCAATCTGACATCATCAACGGTGGAATTTTCACTGCAGAACAGAACACAACAGCCGATTATATATCAGCTTCTTCTGAGCTTTTGGTCGGTTTCTCTTTGGCAGGAATTGCCTTTTTGTTGGGTCATATCACGTGTAGAGTAGGGAAAAGGAACTTCAGATGGCGCAAAGTGAGTTGGCTTTCTTCCGTTTTAGGTTGCACTTTGGCTTGCGCATCGTTGTGTAGTAAAGTTGGATTGTTCTACTTTACTGATGAAGACTCCGACCTTTTCTCTTTCTTTGATGGTGCCAGTACACTGTTCTGGATGATAAGTCTGCTCGCTTATTTCCTTGTTTTGGTGATGATGAGAGGTTTGTCAACCGACCGATTGTACCATTTAGCCAACCGAGCGTTGGTCTTTTCGATTCTGCTTCTACTCTTTGTGGGAGGTTTCTTGCTCCCTATTCTTCTCTTTAACTTGTCATTGACAGTTTATTTAGTGGTTGCTTTGGTGTATATTCTGCTCATTTCGGTACTTGGGATGACATGGAGAAGAATCCTTTCTTTAGCCTTGTGCACTCCGGAAGAGGAGGAAGCGGAAGACAAAAAGCTTAAAAGAACATCTTACGAAGCATATACATAGGTTTTTATATTATTACTTTAAGATGTAGAAACATAAGAATATAAAGACTTGAAAATAAGAAAATATAAATATATAAATAATGAAAAATAGGAAAATAGTATTTGCAAACCAGAAAGGTGGAGTAGGGAAGAGCACGTTGTGCATCCTCTTTGCCAACTATCTTGCATGGAAAGGGAAGTCCGTATGCATAATAGATACCGACCTACAGAAGACCATTCTCATGCAACGCCAGAAGGATACACAGATCTATGAAGACTGGGATGAACCTTATAACGTACAGGATTTCGATGTCACCGACCCTGAAACGATGCAGCAACTCATGGATTCTGCAGCGCAAGTGGATGGTTATGTGCTCTTCGATTCACCAGGTAACATCAGTGAAGACGGTCTGGCGCCACTCTTTGTGGATGCGGATTTCATCGTCTGTCCGTATGAATACGAAGACAAAACACTTGATTCTACAGGCGTTTTCGTACAGGTTCTCAATGCCTTACGCGAACATAACCCACAGATGCATGCGCAAATCTTCTTCGTTCCGAACCGCATTGACCCACGCATCGGTACTGCTGACGAGCAGATGATGTGGCGTGAGACAGATGATCTCTTCGGAAAATTCGGAAAGGTTACACCCGTTGTGAACAGTAGGGCAGCGCTGAAAAGAACGAATACCTTCGAACTTTTGGCAACACAACGTGATGCTGTGAAGAAAGCTTTTGAGTATATGATAAAGAAAATGAAGTAAGAATAGATAAATTAACTATGGCAAAGAAAAAAACAATGGTTGTGATGCCTGGTGGACTTGCTGGTCTGGCACATAACGCACAGAGAGGTAGCGATAGCCCATCGGCAACAAATAACGACGAGAACGCTGCAGCTGAAGAGGCTAAGAAAGCTGAAGAGGCAGCTGCTGCAGAGGCAGAACGCATGGCAGCAGAGCAGGCAGCAGCAGAAGAAGCAGCAAAAAAAGAGGCTGAAGCAAAGGCAGCTCAGCAGCCTGTTCAGGCTGAAAGCTTCACACGTCATGCTGCACAGACGGCGCAAAATGACGTCAAAGACCGTACAGCACCAGCTGCAAAGAAGCTCCCAAAGGCTGAAGGACGACAGTTGGCACGTGAATATACGATAGCAAAAGACAGTGGTGAAGATAGCTGGCAGCTGTTCCTCGACCTCGCTCGGGACTATAAAGCACGTGATTCAAGGCTTGCGACGGTGTATATTGACTCCGATCTGAAGAGCGTTCTCGACCGTTTGAAGTCGGCATCAAGTATCAAACTGCCTTCAACAGCACTGCTTAGCGCCATCGTAGCACGCTTCGTTTTCGACCACGAGAAGGATATTAAGAACGCCATCTTTGGTGAAAGTCTGTTGTAAAAGGTGTGTCTGACACTGCAGGAAACAGTAGAATTTCCCTGCTTTTCCTGCAAAATTGAACTGTAAAGGTAGTGGCTGACACTGCAGGAAATAGTATAATTCCACTGCTTTGTCTGCAAAATTGAACTGTAAAGGTAGTGGCTGACATTGCAGGAAACAGTATAATTCCACTGCTTTGTCTGCAAAATTGAACTGTAAAGGTAGTGGCTGGTGTTGCAGGAACAGTTTTCAGAATAGCTGACAGGGCAATCCTGTCGGGTCATATCAGCCCAGAAAGCATTTAAAAGGGAGTGGGATCCTTTGCATTATGCAAATATTTCACTACTTTTGTAACAGTAAAGAATTAAGCGAAAGATATGGAACCATTGGCTGAACGCATGCGCCCCCACACGCTCGATGAGTACATCGGACAGCAACATCTCATAGGGGAAGGAGCTGTACTGAGGCGTATGATAGACTCAGGACACATATCATCGTTCATTCTTTGGGGACCTCCCGGTGTCGGGAAGACCACCCTTGCGCAGATCATAGCACATCGGTTGGAGACGCCTTTCTATACTCTTTCAGCCGTAACGAGCGGTGTGAAGGATGTGCGGGACGTCATTGAGAGGGCACAAAGCGGACGTTTCTTCAACTCCGTGTCGCCCATTCTCTTCATAGATGAGATCCATCGGTTCTCCAAATCACAGCAAGATTCACTCTTAGGGGCTGTAGAAAAGGGAACAGTAACGCTCATTGGTGCCACAACAGAGAACCCTTCGTTCGAAGTTATACGCCCGTTGCTCTCCCGTTGTCAGCTTTATGTGCTGAAATCTTTGGAGAAAGACGACCTCCTGAAGCTCCTTCACCGTGCGATAACGGAAGATGTTGAACTGCAGAAACGCGACATCCGACTGACAGAGACAGCTGCTTTGTTGCGTTACAGTGGGGGAGATGCACGCAAACTGTTGAATATCCTTGACCTCATCGTCAGTGCTGAAGCTGGCAAAACGGTGGAGATCACAGACGAGATAGTTGAAGAACGGCTGCAACAGAACCCCTTAGCATACGATAAAGGGGGCGAAATGCACTACGATATCGTGTCGGCATTCATCAAATCGATACGTGGTGGCGACCCAGATGCGGCACTTTACTGGATGGCACGTATGATTGAAGGAGGTGAAGACCCACAGTTCATTGCACGACGTGTAGTCATCAGTGCCTCGGAAGACATCGGACTAGCCAATCCCAACGCCCTTCTGCTTGCCAATGCAGCCTTCGATGCAGTGATGAAGATCGGTTGGCCAGAGGGTAGAATACCCCTTGCTGAAGCCGTCGTGTACCTTGCCATGTCGCCAAAAAGCACCTCTTCCTACCGCGGAATCAATGCTGCGCTGGCTGAAGTACAGAAGAGTGGCAACCTACCCGTACCTCTTCACCTGCGCAATGCACCAACAAAACTGATGCGAGACCTCGGCTATGGCAAGGAATATAAGTATCCACCCGATTATCCGGGGCACTATGTTAAACAACAATATATGCCAGACGGACTCACAGATGTCAGCTTCTGGGAGCGACAAGAGAATGATAAAGTAAACAGAAATAATAACAAGTAAAACGTAATAACACACCCCGTAAAACGTAATAGTTTCCCCACAGAATGGTGAAGGCAATCCCATGACAAACCGCCTGACGCCCGTGTAGCGTGGAGAAGGGCAGGGGAGGGGCTTTTAATCATGAAGATAGTAATACTCGACTGCCATGCAGTCAATCCCGGAGACCTCTCTTGGGATGAGATAAAAGGTCTTGCCGACTGCACCGTCTACGAACGTAGCAAACCTGAAGAGGTGGTGCAAAGGGCGAAAGATGCCGATGCCATCCTTATTAATAAGGTCAATATCACCCGTGAACTGCTTGCACAACTGCCACGGTTGAAGTATATTGGCGAGCTGGCAACAGGTTATAACAACATTGATCTCGATGCTGCTCATGAACGAGGCATCACAGTTACGAACATTCCAGCATACAGTACGGACAGCGTTGCACAGCATGTCTTTGCACTTTTGTTGAACGTTACCAATCGGGTAGACCACTATGCAGAGGCTACACGTGAAGGAACTTGGAGCCGACAGCTCGACTTCTGCTACTGGGATTCACCGTTGATTGAACTCTCAGGGAAGACAATGGGCATCGTAGGACTGGGTCATATCGGTTGTAAAGTGGCTGAGATTGCCCATGCCATGGGGATGGATATCTCTGCAGCAACAAGCAAAAACAGTAGTGATCTACCGGAATGTATCCGCAAAGTGACTATGGAAGGACTCTTCAGTACATCCGATGTCATCACGTTGCACTGCCCTCTTACGGCTGAAAATCACCATATGATCAATGCCAAGACACTGGCAATGATGCGTCCGGGAACGATCCTTATCAATACCGGAAGGGGAGGATTGATTGATGAAGAAGCTGTGGCAGCAGCACTCGAGAGCGGACAGCTGCGTGCTTACTGTGCCGATGTGTTGGAACAGGAACCCCCTCGTGCCGACAATCCACTACTCCGTCAGCCCAATGCTTACATCACTCCGCATGTCGCATGGGCTACACGTGAAGCGCGCAAACGCCTGATGGACATCTGTGTGGAGAACATCAAACGCTTCATGGCAGGTGAACCACAGAACGAAGTATAGGTAAAGAGATATTTAAAAGACACTGCAGTGATGCAGCGAAATAGTTTTTCAATATATTAAATTATGGTATTATGCCACCCGTCAACCCATGGCAAGCGTGTAAGGGGAGGGAGTATCAATCATCTATAATACTGCTGATGCGTGGGAAAGGGCATCCTTGTCCAACCCACACGTAGGCAAAACCAAAGGTAGACGGGACGTCTATCCTTCCTTTATGGATATTTGATGCACCCAAAGGGGTGGCCTTTTTTCAGGATTATGATATACAACGACCCACAACTTGCACATACGCTCCAGGTCATTCTGGAGTTTCTTGGAACTTTCGCATTCGCCATTTCAGGTATCAGACATGCTGCACAGAAGCATTTCGACTGGTTTGGAGGCTACGTCTGTGGCTTTGCTGTTGCCATAGGTGGTGGTACAATCCGTGACAGTATGCTGGGTGTACGCCCGTTCTGGATGACGAATATCATGTATGTTCTCTGTACTGCACTGGCGCTTTTGCTCGTTATTCTGTCCCGAAAGTGGATAAAACGACTCAGCAATGCCTGGTTTGTGTTCGACACATTGGGCTTGGCACTCTTCACCATAGCGGGTATTCAGAAGACACTTGCACTCGGTCAGCCCTTCTGGGTGGCTATCATCATGGGCTGTATCACGGGTGTGGCAGGTGGAGTGATACGTGACGTACTGCTCAATAACGTGCCCGTCATCTTCCATAAGGAGATCTATGCCGTCGCAAGTGTGACCGGAGGAATTGTCTATTGGGCACTCTTCTCCCTCGGATTGAGCCTTCCGTGGGTTGTCGTCATCACCTTCCTCACAGTCTCTATAATCCGTTTTGTTGCAGTAGGTTACCATATTTCCCTACCAACACTGCATGCTGAGGATGAAAAAAAATAAGTAAAAAAGATACGCAAACATTTGGTAGAACCAATAAAAAGCCATACCTTTGCACTCGCAATTCAGCAATAAGCCATTAGTTACATGCTGAATGCAACCATTAACAATGGTTCCGTAGCTCAACTGAATAGAGCACTTGACTACGGATCAAGAGGTTACAGGTTTGAATCCTGTCGGAATCACAAAAGGAACATTCGAAAGAGTGTTCCTTTTTTTATCCTTTGAAGTTTGAGATTTGAACTTTGAACTTTATGATTTGAGACTACGAATTTCTCGAATGACACGAATCCTTATTATCCTTTGACCTTTGAACTTTATGATTTGTATCTTTGAACTTTCTCTACATCGGTAATTATAATTATGACGTACTGATGAGCACATGATTTCTATCGATTACGTATGAAACGAAGGTTTTTGCAATAGGCATTTGTATAATTAGGGGGATTCGTAAACGGTTAAAGTTTGTGTGGATACTGGTTTGAAAAAACATGACATAAAATCGGGTAAAAGACCTATAAACAAAGGGAAAAACACGTGTAAAACTCCAGTTTGTAAACGGCAGTAAATCAATTCATTATGATGTAGTGCAGGAATAGGTGCTTAATTGGGTTTCAAAAGGGCGTTAGTAAGACGCCAAAAAGGCATCTATTGCAAGCCAATTAAGCGTCTTTTAGAGGCTAAAAAAGCATGTATTAGCTTTGAATTAAGTAAAAAAAGTTTATAAAACCATTTCTCTTTTACCTTTTACCTTTGAACTTTGAGCATTGAACTTTGAACTTTATGATATGGTAGTTGACGAGTTGACAGGTTGACGAGTTGACCAGTTAATTGTAGCAATAAACCACAGTCAACATCGGTAATCACAATTATGAATTATGAATTTTGAATTATGAATTAAATATGAGGGGTATATAAAAAAAGAAACGGCAGAGCAATTGCTCTTCCGTTATCTCCGAATAACCACCGTCTCACGACGATAATATTTCTACAATCTTTACCTAAAATATAACTAAAAACCTAAATCTATTACTAACCTAAACAAATCTTCTTTTTCAAAAATAATCCTGAGCAATCTTCAATACCTGTAAAGTCTAAAACCTTGTAATCAGATATGTTTCTCTTGAATTACAATGCAAAGGTATGAATAATATTCAGATTATCAAAATTAAACGATGAAAAATATCATTCTATCGGTTGTTTCTTGATATATATCAAAGGCGATGATTAGTGTAAAGTTGACCTTTTGAGGGTAAGTTTTCTTAATGGGATGTGCTTGAAAACCGCATGAATCCTATTGTTTTTGTGAATAGAGTCGGGCGGAGCGATAGGCAGGCAAATGCGAGGAGGCTTTGTTAGTGGGAGCTGATTATTGGTTCTTCATACTTTTGAAATGATAAGGAAACGCCTAAGTTTAGGGCTTTAATGAAATGTCACACGGAGTTACGGAGGGAACGGAGGATTATATAAGACGTTTAGTTGCACACTTCATATTTCGGAAGTGGCTTATTATTTTGGGTCTTCAGGTTTTTGGAGTGATAAGGTTTGCCACTTGTGTTTAGGGTTTGAAGCAATGTCACACGGAGAAAAGGAGGGAACGGAGGATTATTAAAACAAAGCAATGGAAGTAACGGAGGCACCGTCGGGGCACAGAGCGACGGAGCTTGTTTGCCAATTCTATTAGCAATTTATACACAAAGCGTTTACCCCAAAATAGTTATCAAGAATTTGTACGCTACACCTCCGTCTCTCTTTTGTGCCGTCGGCACCTTCGTGACATTGTGTTTAGCTCCGTCCCCTCCGTGACTCCGTGTGCCTATTATATAAGACGTTTAGTTTCACACTCCATATTTTGGAAGCGGCTTATTATTTTCATATAAATGTGTTTGTCTTTATAAGAAATATTGTACTTTTGCACTTGTAATAGGCAAATCCTTTTGCCCTTTCCATCTTCCTGAAAGGTATTAGGACTTTGTTATGACAGATTGGAGAGTACTTGCAGGCTGTGAAGCGGAGCATAATCGTTTTGAAGAGCAGTACTACAGTGCGTTCCTTTGCGCAAAAGAATATTCTATGTAGGAAACAAAAACGGCATAAAACACAGGAAGTAGGATTGAGAAGGATAACATTTTTTGTTCTTAGATACAATCGACGGATTGTCACTTTATGCGTAGGAGCTTTATATTCTTATAGGTGAAAGAAGTCATCCGCTTATTATGATAGGAAGTAACAACCCACTTCCCACGTTTATATCTAAGGAATAAGATAGTGGGACAAAAGCCCGAAAAAAGAATTAGAGATACAGAAATCATCTATAGAAGGATGGCTATAGATAATAATTATTGCTTTCATTTAATAGAAAAGAAACAATGAGCAAGCAAGTTTTTCAGACAGACTCCCGTCAGCGCTGGAGTTATTTTAAGTGGACCTTACGCGTCATTCTTACGATTCTCTCATTGTTAGGAATCGTTTTCTTGGCAATGTTTGCCTTGGAAGGAAGTCCTCAGATGCCTTTCCGTCACGATTATCGGAATGCAGTAACAGCGTCATCACCTTATACCAAGGATAACAAGACGGCAAAGCTTTATAAATCGTTCCGCGACTTCTTCAAGGAGAAGAAGATGCACAATAACTATGCGAAGGCTACGATTAAGAAACAACGATTTATTGGAAAGGCAGATAGTCTGACACAGAAATACTTTCGTGAGTGGGACGATCCGCGAATAGGTGTGCGTTCGGCATGGTATGTAAACTGGGATAAGCATGCTTATATCTCTCTGAAGAACAATATCAAGCATTTGAATATGGTTCTGCCAGAGTGGTTTTTTATCAATCCTAAGACCGACAAGGTGGAGTATCGGATTGATAAGCAAGCACTGCGGTTGATGCGTCGAACAGGTATTCCGGTTCTTCCTATGCTCACCAATAACTACAACTCCGACTTCCATCCAGAGGCGATAGGGCGTATCATGCGTGATGCGAAGAAGCGTATGGCACTTATCAACGAGATGGTTGGGACGTGTCGGCGCTATGGATTTGCAGGAATCAACCTCGACTTAGAGGAACTTAATATTCAAGATAACGACCTTCTTGTCGAATTGCTCAAAGACTTCTCACGTGTTTTCCATGCGAATGGGCTTTATGTAACACAAGCCGTAGCCCCTTTCAATGAGGATTATAACATGCAGGAACTGGCGAAGTATAACGACTATCTCTTCCTCATGGCTTATGATGAACATAACATTGAGAGTCAGCCGGGAGCGGTTAGTTCGCAGCGATGGGTAGAGAAGGCCACCGACTGGGCTGCAAAGAATGTTCCGAATGATAAGATTGTCCTCGGTATGGCTACCTATGGATATGATTGGGCAAACGGAGAAGGCGGTACGACCGTATCATTCGACCAGACAATGGCTATTGCACAAGATGCAGATGCAAAGGTAAAGTTCGATGATGACACATATAACGTGAACTTCTCTTATCAGAATACCGACGATAAAAAGGTTCATCACGTGTTCTTCACCGATGCTGCCACCACGTTTAACATCATGCGTTTTGGTGCAGAATATCATCTTGCAGGCTTTGGCTTGTGGCGTTTGGGAACTGAAGACAAGCGTATATGGCGTTTCTATGGCAAAGATATGTCATGGGAGAGTGTGGCAAGGATGTCTGTTGCGAAGCTGATGCAACTCAACGGCACCGATGATGTCAACTTTGTTGGCTCTGGTGAAGTGCTCGAAGTGACAACAGAACCTCACCCTGGAGACATCTCGATAAGGATAGATAAGGACAATCGCCTTATCTCAGAAGAATATTATCGTGCCCTACCTTCTACTTATACCATCCAACGATTAGGTGAATGTAAGGACAAGCAGCTTGTAATTACCTTTGATGACGGACCAGACAGTCGTTGGACTCCTACCGTATTAAGTACGCTGAAGAAGTATAATGTCCCTGCAGCGTTCTTCATGGTGGGACTGCAGATGGAGAAGAATCTGCCATTGGTAAAGCAAGTATATGAGGATGGCCACACCATTGGTAACCACACCTTCACCCACCATAACATGATTGAGAACTCCGACCGCCGCTCTTATGCAGAGTTGAAGTTGACAAGAATGTTGATAGAGAGTGTGACAGGACATAGTACTATCCTCTTCCGTGCGCCTTATAATGCTGATGCCGACCCAACGGAACATGAAGAGATATGGCCAATGATTGTGGCAAGTCGAAGGAATTACCTCTTTGTGGGAGAGGCTATCGACCCTAACGACTGGCAGCCTAACGTTACAGCCGACCAGATCTATCAGCGTGTCATTGATGGTGTACACCATGAAGACGGACATATCATCTTGTTGCACGATGCGGGTGGTAGTTCTCGAAAGCCTACCCTTGATGCGCTCCCACGTATCATAGAAACCTTGCAGCATGAGGGTTATCAGTTCATCTCCCTCGAACAATACTTAGGTATGAACAAGCAAACACTGATGCCTGAGATTAATAAAGGTAAGGCATACTATGCGATGCAGACCAACCTTTGGTTAGCAGAGATGATCTATCATGTCTCAGACTTCCTCACAGCTCTTTTCCTTGTCTTCCTTGCCTTGGGAATGATGCGCCTGATATTTATGTATGTACTGATGATAAGAGAGAAGCGGGCGGAGAACCGACGTAATTATGCACCTATTGATGCTGCCACAGCACCAACAGTTTCTATCATCGTACCGGGTTATAACGAGGAAGTAAACATCGTGCGTACCATCACTACGCTCAAGCAACAAGACTATCCTAACCTGCATATCTACTTCGTTGATGATGGTAGTAAGGACCATACACTCGAACGTGTACATGAGGCATTCGACAATGATGATACGGTTACGGTACTTGCTAAGAAGAATGGTGGAAAGGCTTCAGCCCTCAACTATGGTATCGCTGCCTGCCGTTCAGAGTATGTCGTTTGTATTGATGCCGACACCCAGTTGAAGAATGATGCGGTAAGTAGATTGATGAAACACTTCATCGCTGACACAGAGAAGCGTGTCGGTGCAGTGGCTGGTAATGTGAAGGTGGGTAATCAACGGAATATGCTTACCTACTGGCAGGCGATTGAATATACGAGTAGTCAGAACTTCGACCGTATGGCGTACTCTAATATCAATGCTGTCACCGTTGTGCCTGGAGCTATCGGCGCCTTCCGAAAGGAAGTGATTGAAGAGGTGGGAGGCTTTACAACTGATACCTTAGCAGAAGACTGCGACCTGACGATGAGTATCAATGAACATGGATACATCATCGAGAACGAGAACTATGCAGTGGCACTGACCGAAGCGCCAGAGACACTCCGCCAGTTTGTGAAGCAACGTATCCGTTGGTGCTTTGGTGTGATGCAAGCCTTCTGGAAGCATCGTTCCTCACTCTTCGCACCTTCTAAGAAAGGCTTTGGTCTATGGGCTATGCCTAATATGCTTATCTTCCAGTATATCATCCCAACCTTCTCACCATTGGCTGATGTACTAATGCTCTTCGGACTCTTTACTGGTAATGCTCTACAGGTATTCCTTTATTATCTCATCTTCCTTATCATTGACGCCAGTGTGTCAATCATGGCTTATATCTTTGAGGGCGAGCGTCTGTGGGTTCTTCTGTGGGTTATCCCTCAACGATTCTTCTATCGGTGGATAATGTATTACGTCCTCTTCAAGAGTTACCTCAAGGCGATAAAGGGTGAGCTGCAGACATGGGGCGTATTGAAGAGAACAGGGCATGTACAATAGCCTCACCCCCCAACCCCCTCTCCGAAAGGAGAGGGGGAGTGCTGGCAACAATTTGCTAAAGAATGACTAAAAGTTCTCCCTAACTAATAGGGGTATCTCGCTGATTACTCCCCTCCCTATGGGGGAGGGGTAAGCTATCTCTCTCGCATTCTACTCCCCTCCCTATGGGGGAGGGGCAAGGGGGTGGGGCCAGTTGGGTTGGGGGGTGAGGTTTCCTTATCTCCAACCTCATCGGGTCCTGTATATTTGCCTTACTGATCAGTTGCAAGTAGCGTTCTCGGAGCGGACCGACCCTTACATTCTTTCGAGCGCGAACAGATGAGATGACCGATGAAGGATTACACGGTTCGCGCACATGAAGCACCCTACAGATATGATGTACGATAGTTTGGAAGTCCATTGGCCTACCGCATTTATCCATTAGTCGTCCTGTCTCCCAAACCATGTGAGCCAAGTCGATGAGGTCACACTTCAAGCCAGTCCAATACAATCCTTCCTCCTCGCTTCTATTGATTAGATCACAGAAGTTATCAACAATCCTTGTCGTCAGTTGGTCTTCCTCCTCTTGAGTCCAGAGGTGGTTAGCCTTCATTACTATATTAACTTTCTTCATCATTGTTCTTAGTGTTTTTTTGTTATAGAATAATGGTTTTAATCATCTACCACCTTCTTTATTCGTGACGTAGTGTAGGTCAGTAGGAGAAGTCGTCGGGTGGCATTCGCATCGTCCCCCTATGGAAACAGCCTACTGGGGAGAAGACTGTTTCGTGAGGTTGCTGCAAAGGTAAAACCCTAAAGTGCAGTATATGTTCAATACCAAATTTTTTTTCATTAAATAAAACTAACGAAATGACCACTAATCTGATTCGGAGGAACAAGATAGGAGATTTGACTTAAAAGTTAGGCGTTGGTCTATAAAAAATCTGCTTACCCTCAATTGAGGATAAGCAGATTTAATGTATCTAATAAAAATCTATTCTCTTAGCCGTTTAGTACTTACGACCGTTAGCATCAATGATGTTGCTAAATGGTGCAAAGTTGGCTGCATCAGTAACTGGTGGTGTGCCTGTAATGGCTGAACTAACATAAACTGGGCGGATTGCACAAGCCTGATGCTTCTGTGGCTCTGTTATTCCATAGTTAAGAGAACCAAAGAATAAGCCCTTACAAGTACTTACTGCCGTTGCATAATCAGCATAATAGAAGCCCATGAAATTACTACCCTCAGCGACATGGCGGAAAACTACGTTATTTTTATTGGTAATACCATCGTCACGACGTCCTGTAATAGGTAAGAATAAGCCTCGATTAGCAAGAACAAGTCCTGTTACGTCTTCATACTTCCAAAGCTTTTTACCAGTAGGGAACTTGGCATGCTGACCAGTCAGTATGTAATCGCTATAGTATATACCATAAATCTTATTTCCCTTATCGGTATAACAGAATGCTGGTATCTTCGTGACACTGTTCTTCAAGCCTTCGAGTTGAGCCAAGGTAGGATACTTGTAATAATAACTACGTCCTGTCTTTTCGGTATAATATTTTACGATATCACCAAACTTTGCTTCACTCTTATCTACTGGTCTGTTGAACACGCCGCCAGGAGTTAATTTACCCTTATAGTATTTCTCATCTATACTAAATGCTGTTCCACCGAGGTCTTCACCACTTTTCAAATTCAATGCCTCTGCAATATCTCCCCATCTAAAGAGGTCTAAGTCGTCAGAAGTCTGAGTGTAACGTCCATTATGGTTGTCAATATACCAGTTCTGTGAACCTAATCCATTCTTTACTATATTTTTATTATCCACTTTGTTGTCAACTGATGGATTATCACCATAGTTACTAATCCACCACTGTGCTGGTGCAATACCCCAGTACTCCTGTGAACCCTTCTTATAGTGTATAAAGTTACCTGTAGCCCATGTGACATTGTTTACTGTAACGTATGGTTGAGGAGTAATCTTCTCAACAGTAATGTTTGAGCGGTAGTCGTAGCCAGTGTTAAAGAGCTTTGAAGCAGTCTTTGTATAAACACCGTCTTGTGTATAAACGGTTATGGTGAAGTTGGTTGAGGCATTCTCTCCCAAGAAAGCCACCCACACGTAATCGTTTTGCAACTGAATCTTAGACTTGTCTTTGTTGGCTACAGTAATCATATATTCCTTTTCATCACTTGTACCAACAAAGTTTCCATCCTTAAGATTAAGTACATCATAAGAACGAAGACCATTGATTTTTACACTATCAATGTCTGTTATTTGACCACTGCTGCTGGCACCACCTGATACGAGGAACTTCATTCCCCAGATAGTTACCTTGCGATTCAGTGTTACCTCTGTCTTGACAACCTTCTGTCCGTTGTCAATCTTAACCTCTGTAGGCTTAGCTTTACCCCAGTTGTAATCAAACTTCTGGTCGATAGTTGTTAATGTACCATCCTGCTTCTTCATATCAAGAGAAACAGTACTACGGATGCCGTATTTCTTATTGTTAGTTGGGTCTTCTGAAGTATGATACTTAATATTTACTCCACCATCAGTCTCGTTATAAATTTCCGGATTTACCTGCTCAACTGTTTTCTCACTCTCAACAGCCGTACCAGGATAGAAGAAAGCAAGGTCATCCGTAGCCTTCATAGGCTTTAAGGTTTTAACCGCACCTGTGAAGTCAGCTTTCTGCTTGTTGCTGCTGTTAGCAGCCATGGTCACTAAGCTATAGTTAGCTTCGCTACTGTTATCATTATCAGCGATGTCATAGATAAACATCTTATCACCGCTTTTCCACTCTGACAAAACATTATTATTCGCATCAAGTTTGAGTGCGCGTGTTCCAGCTTGTGCTACATTGCCTGCAGCTGCTGTTACTTGAATTGTTGTGGTATAACCCTCTTGCTGTGTGTCATCACCTGCCACATCGTTTGTATCGCTGCAGGCTGCAAGTCCCATCATAGCGATTGCGCCATAAAGGAACTGTAAACTCTGTTTTTTCATTTTACGTTTAATTTCTTTAGTTTTAATCTTCCCATCCTTTCACTCCAGAATTCTCGTCATCGCCAAAAGGATTTGACTTAGAGAGATTGTCCTCTCCACCATGATTCGGATCATTCTTAGTTACCCCGTTATCACTTCCTGCAAGTAGTGACATCTCTACCATAGTCTTAACAATCCCACATGTGGGACGCTCATAACTTCTCTTCATAATCGTCAAATATTTAATTTAATAGGTGCAAATCAAGACTTCAAATCAGTTTTGAACAAGGCTGTTAATGTCTACAAAGTAGATTCTTTAACAACTTGTATCTTAATAAATCTTGATGTAGTTTCTCTTTTGTTATCCAAATATCAAATATATCAAAATGGATATAATTAAATCCGTTTGCAAAGTTAAACATAAATTTCGAAAGAAACAATAAATCCACATAAAAAAAAGACAGAATGATATAGAGAAACAACTTTTACCTTTGAACTATTAACATTGAACATTGAGGTTTGAACATTGAACTATCACCTTTGAACATTGAGGTTTGAACATTGAACTTTATGATATGAACTACGAATTTCTCTAATTACGCTAATGTTTATTGTAATGTAATTCGTGTCATTCGCGTAATTCGTAGTCTTGTCGATTCAGTCTTCGTGCAAAAATATGTCATTGAAGTATATGTCTCTATGTCATTCTGTCTTCGTGCAATTCGTGTCATTCGTAGTCTTGTCGATTCAGTCTCCGTGCAAAAATATGTCATTGAAGTATATGTCTCTATGTCATTCTGTCTCTTATCTCATTCTGTCTGTCAAATGTTTTCACAATCAGCAAGTCAGTCGAGCATAAATAGCGTGCGAATTAACGGCTTTTTGGCTTGCAAAAGGTGCCCTTTAAGGCGCTTACTAACCCAAGTTTAACACCTATTGTCGTAGAATCTCGCTGTTACTGCACTTTTGA
>ERZ773013.1110-NODE-1110-length-16373-cov-5.791396_pt1 | contig 16373 bp, 17 predicted proteins | sample MGYA00511670_ERZ773013 | MGnify/ENA primary metagenome ERZ773013 (study PRJEB29015, sample SAMEA2738120) | human oral metagenome | biome: human oral; feature: human-associated habitat; material: saliva | place: China | collected 2257 ... | reverse complement strand
CTCCCGTAAGCGAGCTGTAGCTGCAACCGCACGCAGGGCAGCTTCTCCTCCAGGCGCCGGCTTGCGGTTCTTAAATCTTTCATGAGATGGGCATTCCCGACCGCGATCATTTCCCAGGGGGGGCAGAGTGGGGTATTGTCCAGTAAGAGCATCCATTCGGTGACGAAGCCCAAGCCTATATTGCGGCCGAAGGTGTGTTCGACGTATTCGATGATGCCACTGGAAATCGAGATCGCCGCGGTGAGTTCTTCAAAGCACATACCGACGGGCATCAGAGAGACGGTGCCGATCGCAAAGGCGATCATCGTGGGGATCAGGCCTGCGCCCATCATCACCCAGTCTCCGGCGAGCAGTACTCAGCTCGTGTTGATGATCGTTCCAAAACCGATCGTGAAGAAATCAAAGAGGGTGAGCTCTTTCTTTATCGCGCCACTCGCCTGGGAACCCCCTTCAATGAAACTCCTTATCTGTGCGAAAACAGTTTTGTGTATTGCATCGTAGTGCCCTTTGTATGAAGGAGGGGATCTCTGCTTTCAATCTGTTGAACCTAGAGGACGAGCCCCATAACCAGACTGATCACACCGATCGCGGCGAGCGGTAAGCACCCATCGATAAAGGAAGGCTTTGGATCTAAGTGGTAGTAGAGGACATAGCACATGAGGCTAATCACAAAGCCGGCGAGTGCGAGGATGATCAACAGGACTGCCTGACCAGTGAGGCCGGCTGCCTGAAGCCCATAGGCACAAAAGAGCTCCAGAGCGATCCAGGCGACAAACAGGACCAGCTCCGTAGTGGGGTTGCGTTGAAAGAGGCGATAGGTGATAAAGAGCAACAAGATATAGAGCGCTATACCGCTGACGAGCGTCGCGATACCAGCGACGGGCGTATTCAGTTTACCTGCGCCTGAAGCGATACCGACTGCGCCGAGCAGACCGAAGACAACCGCCCCGATAATGGAGATGATCCCAAAGACCCTAGGAGCGCCCGTGGCAACCCGATGGTAGATTTTGGGCCAAAAGAAGATGATCCACCAGATCAGGTAGAACGCGCAGCATACTGCCATCTCCAGATGCCCGGCCTTAATCTGTGCCAAAGCTTGTGCATTCATACCGATCATGCTCCATGCGTTGACCAGCGCGCGAGGGTCTCCCTGATCCAAGCTTTGAATTTCCCAGCGTCCACGCTATATGCGACATTGATAGGGGGTTTATCCATCTGGGGCTCCCGTTTCTCTCCCTGATAGATCACCGTGGCACCCTGGGTATAGGTGCCCTCACATTCGACCTCGACGTGGTACGAATCAGTCTTGAAGAACTCCGGGTGGATCAGATAGGCGATCGTCGAAGGGTCAAAGAGCGGTTTGGTCGCTTCGGGGGCCTGGCTCTTCGGACTCGACATGAGCTCTGAGGCAGCTTTGCCGACTCTGTTGAGCTGGCTCAGTTCGTTGAGGTCATCGAGCGTCAGGAGCGCCATGTTCGCAGCCTCAAGCGGGAGCAGCGTGATCGGCAGCCCTGAGGAAAATACGGTAGCCGCAGCTTTCGGATCACATCCGATATTGAATTCGGTGTAGGGGGCGATATTGCCGCGCCCGAAGGCGCCACCCATGATAATGAGACGAGAGATGTGGGGGCGGACCTCGTTGCCGTAGTCCCTGAGCAGTACCGCGAGGTTGGTGAGAGGGCCGAGCGCTACAATCGTGACCTTTTTCTGTGCCTGCATCAGGAGATCTACCTGTGCCTGCACGGCGGTCTCCGGTAGGAGTAATCCATCGTCGGTGACGTCGATATCACACTGAAACGCCCCAAGGCCGGTGGCCCCGTGGTGGTAGTCGTCATAGCTGTCTTCAGTGACGCTCATGGCGGAAAAGCCTTTAGCGATCGAGACCTTGGTTCCGAGAAAGTCCTCGATGAGACGGGCATTGTGAGTCGTGAGTCCGATGGGGACGTTGCCTGCCGTGGAGGTGATGAGCTGGATGTCCAACTCAGGCGAGGCGAGGGCAAGCATCAGCGCGAGCGCATCGTCGCAACCCGGGTCGGTGTCGATAATGACGGGAGTTGTTTCCATGGCAGCTACTCTACTCCGTGCAGGCGCACGATAAAGTCGTGATCGTCCGGATCGACCGGGATATCGTCGATGTTTGCGATCCTATAGTCAATGTGCCAGCGGCTGTACTGGTTCTGCAGCAGTCCGAAAAACTGTTTGATCCGCTCGTTGGGGCCCTGCAGCTCCATCTTGACGGTGCCATCCCACTCGTTGTGCACCCAGCCGGCGAGCCCGAGCTGTGTTGCTAACCTTTGTGAAGTCCATCTGAAACCGACACCCTGAACCTGTCCGGTGAAATGGACTTTGATACGGCGAAGACCACCAGTATCGGAGGTTCCCCGATTGTTCTCAGCCACTTCTCCCTCATCTCCTGGAATTCGTGTCCGTTTTTGAATGTGTATAATGACAAGTTATCTATACTTCATATTATTCTATAAGCGAGTGAGGCATGGCATTCGTTGAATTTTCCGGCGTGAATAAAATCTATAACATGGGCGGAAAGGATGTCGCTGCGGTCAAAGATATGAATTTTACCTGTGAGCGTGGCGAATTTGTCGTAATTATTGGTCCTTCCGGAGCAGGCAAGACGACGGTCCTGAACATGCTCGGCGGGATGGACTCCTGCACCTTAGGTACCATTACAGTCGGTGATAGGGTTGTCTCCTCGATGAACGAACGGGAGCTGACGCTCTATCGACGCTACGATGTCGGCTTTGTGTTCCAGTTCTACAACCTGATCCAGAACCTCACTGCGCTTGAAAACGTGGAGTTAGCCTCACAGATCTGCAAACATCCGCTTGATCCGGCGGAAGTCCTGAAGGATGTCGGGCTGGGAAAGCGTCTGAACAACTTCCCGGCGCAACTTTCCGGCGGTGAGCAGCAGCGTGTCTCCATTGCGCGCGCGATCGCTAAAAATCCGAAGCTGTTGCTGTGCGATGAGCCGACCGGCGCCCTGGACTATCAGACCGGTAAGGCGATTCTGAAACTGCTGCAGGATACCTGCCGCAACAGCGGCCGTACCGTGATCGTAATCACCCACAATGCGGCCTTTAAGGATATCGCCGACCGCGTGATTTCGATCCACGATGGGCATGCGACGGGCAATGAAATCAACGAGCATCCGGTCGACGCCTCGACCTTGGTTTGGTAGTCATGAGAAGTGCATTCGCAAAGGATCTCTTCCACTCGATCACCGGTTCGATGGGGCGCTTTCTGGCCATCTTGGGCATCGTCGCCCTCGGCTGCGGCTTCTTCGTCGGCCTCAATATGACCGGCCGGGATATGCGCTATAGTGCGGATAACTACTACGATGCCACCCAACTTTACGATATCCGCCTGATCTCCTCGATGGGGTTAACCCAGGATCAGGTTGATATGATTCAAGACGTAGAGGGCGTCAAGGACGTGATGCCCACCTATTCTACTGATGCGATGGCATCCCTGAACTCCGACCAATATGTGGTGCGCATCAGCGCACTGCCCGAAGCTGCACCCCTGGGGAGAAATCCGAATGCGAAAGGCTACCTCAACCAGATCGATCTGATCGAGGGTAGGTGGCCACAGGCCCCCAATGAGTGCGTGATGTCTTACGACCGCGTGATGCGAGAAGACTTACACATCGGGGACACGATCGCGATCCTCTATGGCAGTACCGATCTGGACAATGTTCTGACCCAGAAGACCTTCACGGTAGTCGGTCTCGTCCGTGATGCGGACTATGTGGACCAGACCGTACTCGGTACTACCACACTCGGCGGTGGCTCCCTGGAGCAGTACCTCTATGTCCCGCGTGAGGCATTCTCTGACTCGATGCCCTATACCCAGGTCTATGTGACTGTGGAGGGGGCGGACCAGCAGCAGGCGTACTCGGATGGCTACGACAAGGCAGTCGAGGAGGTTGAAGACCGTCTCAGGACAGAGTCCCCGGAGCTTGCAGCCTCAAGGCTTTCAGAGATCCAAGCCGAAGCGCAGAAGCAGGTCGATGATGCGAGGAATACGTATAACGAGCAGGCGCAAAGTGTGCAGGATCAGCTGGATCAAGGCCAGCAGCAGCTCGACCAGGCGCTCGATACCCTGAGCCAGAGCAGTGATCAGCTGCGCTCAAGCGAGGATCAGTTGGCGCAGGGACGCCAAGAGCTTGAGCAGCGCCGCGCCGAAGCGCTGGCACAGCTCGATCAAACCCGCCAACAGTTAAGCGATGCCCAGGCTCAGCTCGATGCGGCGCAGGCACAGGTTGGAATCACCCAGGACGATGTCACCTCCTATGAACAGCAGGTGGCGCAGGGCAGAGCGCAGACTGCTCAGGCGCGTGCGACGATTGAGCGGGCTCGGGCTGATCTCGGTGTGATCAAGGCGAGCCGGGATGCCTTCTCCGGCTTCCTGCAGCAGACCGGAATCCCCACCGAGGAAGAGCTCGAACAACTGCGGAGCACCGCGCAGAGCGCCCTTAGGGCTGCCGATGACCTCTATAGAACTGACTTGATCGATCCGACCTCACAGGACGTACAGGACCAGGTGAGACAGGTCGCCCAACAGGTGCGCATAGCCCTCGGCGACATTGACCTTTCAGGCAGTGGTGATGGCCTTGTTGAAGAGCTACGTCAGGCAGCCCAGACCATCGTGGATGATATCATCCCGGGAACCTTAAATCAGCTCGACGACGGACTGGCACAGGGAACCTCACAGCTCGACTCCGCTGAGGCAGAGCTTAGAGTAAGGCAAGATCAACTGGATCAGGCACAGTCCGCCCTCAATCAGATCAACCAGGGGAGAATACAGCTCGCACAGGGCTGGGAGCAGTACACGCAGCAGAGCATGGAAGCCTCCCGGCAGCTCGCCGCCGCAGAGCAGCAGCTGTCAGACTCAACGCAACAGCTTCTGGACGGTTCCAATCAGATAACGCAGGGCTATGCGGATACGGTTACAGGCTTGACCACCCTGGCCGATCAACGGCTGAATGCCGCCCAGCAGCTCGCCGATGGGGCACAACAACTGCAGAATGCCCAAAACGCGGTGAACTCCATCCAGGCGCCGAACATCTATGTGCTCGACCGGGATCAGGGCGTGGGACAGCTGAGCTATGGGAATGACGCTTCCCGCATGGACCGCATCGCGGGCGTGTTCCCGCTCTTCTTCTTTTTGGTGGCGGCTCTCGTCGCGTTGACGACGATGACGAGAATGGTGGAGAGCGACCGGGTGGAGCTCGGCACCCTCAAGGCGCTCGGCTATTCGACGATGAAGATCGCAAGCAAGTACCTGATCTATGCGCTGCTCGCTTCCGCGACCGGTGCTGTTATCGGCATCCTCTTCCTCTCGCAGTTCCTGCCCTACGTTATTATGAACGCCTACGGCATCATGTACGTGGTACCACTGCCCTCGTTGCCCTTACCGATCGATCCGGGGCTCGGGTTCGGCGCGGGTGCCGCAGGTGTCGGTATCACCCTGATTGCGACGCTTGTCGCGGTGTGGGTGGAGATGAAGCAGACTCCGGCTTCACTGATGGTGCCGGAGGCCCCGAAGCCGGGCAAGCGCATCTTGCTCGAGCGTATCAAGCCCCTATGGGCGCATGTCAGCTTCCTGTGGAAAGTGACGCTCAGGAATATTTTCCGCTACAAGCGCCGACTCGTGATGACCATCGTCGGTATCGCTGGCTGCACTGCGCTCTTGCTCACCGGTTTGAGCGTACGCAACGCTGTGCAGGACATTATCAACAACCAGTTCGGTGACATCATGCACTACAACCTGACTCTCGGGTTCAGAAGCGATGCGACCGACGAGGACAAACAGAACGCGACCCAGTACCTCGAGGACACGGGGCACTACAATAGCTCCGCTTGGGGCACGAGCTACAACATGCAGGCGGGCACCGATGGACACGACCCCGAACAGATGCAGATGATCGTGCCGGAGGATACCTCCGAGATGTCAAAGCAGATCACGATGCGCGAGCGCGTGAGCAAACGCCCAGTCGAATTCGATGACAATTCCGTGTTGGTAACGGAGAAGATGGCGACAAACTTAGGGCTGCACGTGGGGGACACCGTACAGGTCTATCAACAGGATGAGATCGGCAATGCCACGGGCGATGGGACGCCGCTTAAGGTGACCGGGATCGTCGAGAACTACATCTACAACTACGTCTATGTCGGCAAGGATGCCTATAAGGCTGCCTTCAGCCAGGATCCGACCTTCGACCACCTCTACGCCAATGTCGGTGGGGGTGAAAGCGAGCATCAGGCCATCATGGAGGATCTCCATGGGCGTGACGGCACTGACACGGTGGTCTTCAACGATGAGACGATCAAGAGCTACCGGTCGATGATGTCGACGGTGGATCAGGTGATGATGATCCTCGTTATCTCCGCCGCTATGCTTGCCTTCATCGTGCTGTACAACCTGACCAACATCAACATCTCCGAGCGTGTGCGGGAGATCGCTAGCCTGCGTGTCTTAGGCTTTACACATCGGGAAGTCGAGATCTACGTTTTCCGTGAGACGCTGCTGCTGACGCTGTTGGGGGCCTTAATCGGCTTGGTTGGGGGCTACTTTATGGAACAGTTCGTCATCGTGACCGTTGAGGTCGACCTTGTGATGTTCGGCCGCACGATCCATACGATTTCCTACTTCCAGGCGCTTGGTATCACGATGGTCTTTGCCCTGATCGTAATGGCTGCCCTCACCCCGAAGCTGAGCCGTATCGATATGGTCGAGTCCTTGAAGTCGGTGGACTAGGGAAGCAAATCGTGTGACGGTGGATGCCCCGGATAGCTTCTTAAGAACTGTCCCTGGGAACTGAACGGCGTATGTTCAGCAGGGAAGCGCTATTTGTGGCACACTTAACAGTGTTTGAGAACAACAGTAGCTTGCTGAAGGAAAGGATGAATCTTGGCAGAAGCTAAGTTTTACTTAATGACTGATTCCCCTTGTGACTTCTCGCCCGAGATGGTGAAGGAAACCGGGATCGGGATATTTCACTTTACCTACACTGAGGCCGGCAAGGCCGATGGGGGCTTCCACGGGGTCGATGACCTCTTTGTCTCCCGTACGCCGCATGAGTTCTACGAGGCAATTCGACATGGGGCGCAGCCGATGACATCACAGCCTTCCCAGATGGAGTTTGAGAAGGCCTTTAAGGAGCGCGCAAAGGCGGATCTGCCGACGGTGTACCTTGCGTTCAGCTCCGGCATCTCAGGATGCTATGAGGGCGCCTGCACCGCGCTTGAGCGCGTTAAGGATGAGCTCGGGGAGCCGCACCTGCCGATCTACATTGTGGACTGCAAGATCGGCTCCACCTCCCAGTATCTCTTTATCGTCGAAGCCATCCGGCAGCGCGACAAGGGGCTCACAGCGCAGGAGATGGTCGCCTGGGCTGAGGAAGCACGCTACTACGTACACACGATCTTTATGGTCGATAACCTGGATACCCTGCACCGGGGCGGCAGAATTCCGAAGAGCGTCGCCGTAGTCGGCGGTGCACTGGACGTGAAGCCACTTTTGACCTTTGATCTGGACGGTGCACTGAGCATCATCGCCGTCTCTCGGGGACGCAAGAAGGGCATCAAACGGATGGCTAACTTCTATCGGAAGCTGCACAGCACCGATATGTTCTCCTCCGCGGTGGCGATTGGCAATGCGGACTGTCCTAAGGATGCGGAGCGCATGGCTAATGAGGTAACGAAGATTAACGACTCGGCGATCCCGATGATCTCCACGATTGGGCCGACGATCGGCTGCCATGTCGGTCCTGGCATGCTATCCTGCTGCTTCTGGGGACCAGATCGGCGTAAGAGCGTCTCGGTATCAGACCGTATCGCGCACAGTGTGCGTTCCTCCAAGTAAAACCAACAAAAAGGGAGCCTTCGGTAGTTTCTGTGGGTGAGAAGTTCATCTAAGCAGCCTTCTTCTTCGTGCTTTCCTCGGCCCTTCCCGGAAGCGTCGGCCTGCTGTCGGAGCACCTCAATATGAGCACTCCGATGAGGTTGTCGGTGTTGCGGAAGCCATAGCCCATCCTGATTGTCACCTTGATCTTGTTGTTGATCGCCTCGACGCGGCCGTTGCCGATTCCGAGCTCGACTACCGCCGCGATGTCGACCTTGTGTCTTCGCACCTTCTTCTCGATGGCGACGAGCGGCTTGATCCTACAATACATCGCATCGCACATCCACTCCTCGAGCAGCGCCGCGGCCTTATCGGCCGTCCTTGCCCTGAACACGGTCCGCAGGTCCTCTTTTTAGCTCCCAGGCCCTGAACAGGCGCGAAGCTGCCTTCTTCAGGGAGTAGAGCTTGGCGCGCTGGGTAGCGGTGAGATCCTCAGGGGTTCTTGACGAGCGCGAAACGGCTGCCCTTGATCGCGTCGGTGGCCTTCTCGCCCTTGCGCGGCCGGCCTGGCCGGTCGCGCCTCGCCATCGCGTCGTGCGCCGCCTTCTTCGCGACCTGCCATTCCTTACAGCGCACCTCATCGAGCGTATCGGTTATCCCTTGCACGACATGGAACGGGTCCATGACCCAGCGCGCATTCGGGCAACGGCGCCGAAGTAGCGTCTTTATCCACCTCGCGCCGTCGGCGGTAACGACTTCGATGGCGCGCCTCTGCTCTCAGGTGAGCTCGTCGAAAAACAGATTCAACACGTCCTTGCCGTACTCCTCGTGGACCCATATCAGCCATCTCCGGTCGTGGTCGATGACGACAATCAGGTACTTGTGGCCCTTCTTGTAGGAGGTCTTATCGATCCCGATGCGCCTTGCGCCCTCGAAGGCCCCTGCCGCGTGCGGCCTCAAGATCGGCGCAGACGCGCACATACCTCGCCGAGCGTATACCACTCCACGCGCGAGCGCCACGACGGCGCTGGCCGGATCCGCGCAGCACCAGGCACACCACCCACTCCTTAAAGCCGCGCGTGAAGCACACTTTGCGCCTCGCCCAGGGCATTGACTCTACCAGCACGCCGTGCTCTGGCCACCTTACCCTGTGCAGCGCGTATTCCAGATGAGCACATCGACCGAGCCAGGTCCATCGCCCGCTACGAGCTGAGGGCCTCGGCGATCTGTCGTAGCAATCGCATTTCCTGTTGCAGATCGGGCAGCGCAGGCCTCACCCCGACGACGACTCGATCGCCTTCGATGTGTACGTATTCGATCACTGTGTGTGCCAACGTGAGCGCGCAGCATAGTACCCCGTTCATGCGCCAGGGCCTTTCCGCTAGGTTGTTGTAGCAGACGTAGCCCTACCTTGCCCGACGCGACAACGGCCCCTGATGGGGTTGTTACCCTTTATTCGCCTTGATATCGCGCTCTCATCTGGGTCCTTGAGCGAATCTCACCCACAGAAACTACCGAAGAGCCGAAAAGCAATCCGTTTGATCGACCGTTTAGAGGCAGAAATATACCGCTAAACCGTTTTAGCACAATCCATAATTCTAAATGGAGGGAACTTGCCTACGATTTCACTATGTAATGACGCTAAAGCGCTTTAGCAAATAGCAAGTGACAGATTAATCTATCAGACAGGCGCGTGGAGTGCAAAGGGGTGGTTTGCGCGAAATGGGGAAGGTCGTTGTTCTCGGAAGTCTGAACATGGATGTTTCGCTTGAGGTTGACAGGATGCCTGTGCAGGGCGAAACGATTGAGGGAAAGGAGCTCATTCTTAATCCTGGCGGCAAAGGAGCCAACCAAGCCGTTGCCTCTGCGAATATGGGATCAGAAACTGTGATGATTGGCTCGGTAGGAGATGACTACTTTGGTGCCGAGCTTTTGGAAAGTCTGGAGGATGCGGGAGTCGGAACTGCCTTCATTAAGAAGTCAAAAGGTACTTCGACGGGGGCTGCTGTTGTGATACGAAGTGCTGGTGACAATCGCATCATAGTAAATCATGGTGCAAACCATGTTCTTGATTTCACAGAGGTATCCGAAACTCTCTCGGCTACAGCGCTTTCAGGAGATATCTTATTAACTCAGCTTGAATGCAGTCCTCATATAGTGTGGAAAGCAATAAAACAAGCCCATGAACAGGGAATGTTTATCATTCTCAACCCATCACCAATTCAGAAGATACCTCCTGAAATCTATCCGTTGTTGGATGTGCTCTGCCTGAATGAATCGGAGTGTGCAGCGATTACGGGCTTAGAGCAGAATGAAGCGACGAATAACGAAGAATCGCTAAAGATGCTTGCCAATCAAGGCGTGAAATCCATAGTGCTCACGCTTGGTTCGCACGGATCCATTGCTCATAAAGATGGTAGCTATATCCGGGTCCCTGCAGCTAAGGTTTATTTAGTCGACTCAACTGGCGCCGGAGATACCTTCGTTGGAACTCTGGCAGCTCTCTTAGCCCAGGGCGAATCCTTTAAAGAGGTGCTGGATGTTTCCTCACAAGCAGCAGCACTTACGACGACTCGGATAGGTGCCCAATGTTCAATACCGACTTTGCGCGACGTGCAGAAAGCTTTCGGAAGGAGAAATTAAATGAGTAAGACGCCTGTAATTATTGATACCGATCCAGGTATTGACGATGCGGTTGCAATCGGTATCGCGCTCGCTTCGTCCAATCTTGATGTGAAACTTATAACTACCGTTGGCGGTAACGTAAATCTTGAAAACGTCACTAATAACGTGTTCAAGCTTCTCAAGTTCTGGAATAAGCATATTCCCGTTGCGAGAGGCGCTGAAGGCCCGCTGGTACGCCGGCTTGTCGACGCAAGTTCTGTGCATGGAGTAAGCGGAATGGAAGGCTATGCATTTGATGGTATTGCCAAGGCCTGCCTGAGCGATAAGGTGGCAGTAGAGGCAGCATATGAGACATTGACGGCTTTAGATGAGCCTGCTGTTATTGTTGCGATTGCTCCACTTACGAACATTGCGCTTCTACTAAAAGTTCACCCTGACGTCAAAGCGAAGATAAAGCGCATTGTGATGATGGGCGGCACAATCACTCGTGGCAATAAGGGTGTTCTTTCTGAATTCAATATTGCAACGGATCCTGAAGCTGCTGCAATCGTATTCCAATCTGGCGTAGATATTGCCATGGTGGCGCTCGATATTGCTTGGCAGGCGCTTATTCTTCCCGATGACATAGAGAAAATCAAATCTTGTGGCCGTACCGGCGACATGTTTGCATCATTGTTCGGACATTACAGAGGCGGTTCTATGAAAACTGGTCTGAAGATGTATGACCCGACTGCTATGGCATATCTGCTTGAACCTAGCATGTTTGAGACAGTTGATACGTTTGTAGGTATTGAACTGACAGGTACAATGACTGCAGGTTGCACTCTAGTTGATTTGAAGGGCTACCTGCACCATGAACCTAACGCCACAGTGTGCACTGGGATAGATACAGAACGGTTCCGTAGCTGGTTTATTGATTGCATCAAGGCTTGCGGTTAGTAGCCGTCAGATAGTTTTGAAACAAGGTGATTTGTATGAATCCAATTGTTATGGTCGCATCTGCGGCTCTCTCAATTGCCGTTATTATCTACATGCTAATCAAGAAAATGGACATTAAGATTACGCTCTTCATTATCGGAATAGCGTTGATGCTCATCGCGATGATCGGCGAGAATGGAATAGCCATTAAAGACTTTGAGTCATCGGGTATTCCGCTTCTCGATCCTTTGCTGGCAATTGTAAGCACCTTCAAGACGACGCTATCAGGAGCGGGCTTCATCATCTTGATTTTGGGCGGTTACACAGCCTATATGAGTGAAATCGGCGCCAATGATGTCACTGTTTATGCATTGACAAGACCGGTCAAAAACATCAAGTCTGTTTATGTGCTTGTACCTATTGTTTTCTTGCTTGGCAACCTTCTGTCGCTCGTTATTCCAAGTGCATCGAATCTGGCAATCATTCTTCTTGCGACACTCTATCCAGTGCTGCGCAAAGCTGGTATGAGTCCGCTTACTGCTGGTGCAATCATCGCTACGTCAGCTACGATTATTCCGACGCCTCTTGGATCTGACAATGTCGCAATTGCGGCTGAGCTGGCAAAGTATCCCGAATTCTCTGGTCTTACGGTTACCGAATATGTCTTCGGGTACCACGCGCTTGTTTCCATTCCTACCCTTCTCCTGATGGCTGTAGTTCACTATTTCTGGCAGAAGCATGAAGACAAGAGTGGCGATACAGGACTTACTGGTGGAGAGGATATAAAGAAGATTTCTAGCGTCGAGGGTTCTACGCTGTACAAGGTTATATATGCGCTGCTTCCGGTCCTTCCTATCATTCTGCTTATCGTCGTGTATTTCATCCAGATCGCTGGCAATTCAAATATCACACTGAGTGTCGAAGTCGCCTCTCTGTTCTCGTTCGTAATTGCAATAATCTGTGATTCAATCAAGCGTCATAGCGTAAAGGATGCCTTCGCAAAGACCGAGAAATTCTTTACAGGTATGGGTGGCGCTATGCCAATCGTTGCTCTTCTGGTTGCCGCAAGCGTCTTCGTTGTTGGCCTCAAGTCCATTGGCCTTATCTCCTCGCTCCAGTCGGCAATGACCGGCATTAACGGTGCAGGAATGGGCTTCCTGCTCCCGCTCGTCCTGGTTGGCCTCACAGCCCTGATTGTCCTTCTCTCGGGTTCCGGGACGGCTCTGTTCTTTGCTATGGTTCCGCTTATTCCAGAGCTCGCGGCGGCTGCCGGAATCTCTGCAATTGCTATTTCGGTTCCAATGGGACTTGCTGGCAATCTGCTTCGTGCTGTATCGCCTGTGTCTGCTGTCGTAATGATTGTCTCTGGTAGCCTTAACATAAATCCGATTCAGATTGTTAAGCGTACCAGCGTACCAATGCTTGTTGGCGTTGCGTTCATGTTCGTTCTTTCGATGGTTCTGTTCCTCTAGAGTAAGAATCTGAATTGTATTAGGCTTGGCGCAGCATCTGAGATGCTGCGCCAAGTTTGTTTGTCTACGAAGGAGTACTCGATATGAGCGAGCCGGAGAAGCGCGCTACACTGAAAGATATTGCAGCGGAAGTCGGTCTTTCTGTCACTGCCGTATCCCAGACGCTCAATGGTCGTCCGATTCGTTTATCCGAAGAGAATAAAAAGCGCATCAGGGAAGTCGCAAAGAAAAGGAATTACCGAGCGAGCTCAGTTGCAAGAAGCCTGGCGCTCCGTAAGACAAATACATTGGGACTGCTTATTCCGGATATCGAGAATCCGTTTTTTGCATCACTAGCGAAGTCATTAGAAGAGAATGCCAGAAAAGCGGGATACCTGCTCATCATCGTGAACTCCAATGATGATCCTGCAGTAGAATGCGATTTAGTGAATATGCTGCTTGAGCGAGAGGTTGATGGTTTGTTCATCATCCCCGGGAACCCTTCTGGACGAGCGGCCAGCCAAGCGACTTCATCTGGTCTATTTGATATTCTTGCTGGAATTCAAAAGCCGTTTGTGCTGGTAGACCGTATATCTGGGCCACTAAAATGCGACAGAGTTGCGTTTGATAACGAAAATGGTGGCGAAATAGGCACAGATGCTCTCATCAATCAAGGCCATTGTCGCATAGCCTGTGTGGCTAACCTCAGAACAGTCAATGGACGCGAGAGAGTGCGTGGCTATCGGCACTCTTTGGAGAAGCACGGTATTGATTACAACGAGAGCTTAGTAATTGATTGCGGCTATCATGAGACAGACGGTTACGAGGCAGGCGGACTGCTAGCAGAATTGCTCAGTTCAAAAAATGGGTCAGAATCGATCACGGGCGCTATCTCATGTAGCGATATGATCACTCTTGGAATTGTCAATCGTTTTCATGAGCTTGGCATTTCCATTCCAAAAGATTGCTCGCTTGTGAGCTATGACAATAGTCGCGCCATTAATTTTTCAAGTCCGGGGATAACAGCAGTCGCTCAGGAGGTGCCGGCTCTTGCAGAGAGTGCGTTGGATGCACTTTACCGTAGAATGGCAAATATTGACGCGGAACCCATTGAGCATATTTTGAAGCCATATGTAGTCGAGCGTGAGAGTGTGAGAGCGTATAGCTAACAAAACGGGCGCTCAAGCAGAATAGTACCCGTATTGATGCGACGGTTAGGGATTTGAGGAAGCCTTTCTTCGCTTGAGCGCAAGCAGAAGATTAATGAGCGTTCATGGTAGCAACTGAAACGCACTACATTGATGGATTTGTACGTTTTACTACTCCAGTGTCTTTGCCCAGGCAATGACATGGGAGGTAACAAGCGGATAGCAGATGCACTCCACGGTTACCTTGATGGCGCTGGCGACAACGATCATCTGGCCGATGATGGGCCAGGGCAGGACGCCTGTGAAGGCAAGGAGCGTGAAGACGGTCATATCGAGCGTCTCTCCCACAATGGTCGATGCAATGCATCGCCATGCCAGTCTCTTCTCTCCGTCATGCACATGCATGAGCTCCATGATCTTGGCATTGGAGAGGCTGCCGACCACATAGGCTGTAAAGCTTGCAGCCAGGATGCGTGGGGTAGAGCCGAGCACGGATTCGAAGGCAGATTGTGCTGTGAAGGTGGAGAAGGATGGTGCTACAAGCGTCAGCTGGAAGAGGACGACACACAGAAGGTCGCAGAGGAAGGCCGTAATGGTAACACGCCTGGCTTCTGCAAAGCCAAAGACCTCGGCTAAGACATCTGAGACGATGTAGTCGACAGGAATGGTGAAGGTGCCACAGGTGACGGCAAAGCCGAAGAGATCTGTCTGCTTGTTCGTGATGATATTTGACGCTATGAGCGTCGCTACCGAAAGGGACGTGAGTATCTGCAGCAGATGGTACTTCTTTATGTTCACGCATGTCTCCTAGTTTTGTTGAGGCTGGTTTCCTAGTACAGCCACATTCCCTTACTGGCGGTAGGGCACGGGGTCCTTCACGCCGTTGGCTGCAAATGCCTTCTTGCGATCGAGGCAGGTGCCACAGACGCCGCACTGTACGTCTCCGCCCTCATAGCAGCTCCAGGTGAGTTCATAGGGCACATGGAGCTTGAGTCCCCAAGCAACAACGCCTGCCTTGTCGAGGTTCACGAAGGGAGCTACAAGATGGACAAGCCCGTAGGTGCCAAGCTCTATAGCCTTGCCCATTGCCTTTATGAACTCGGGCGAACAGTCAGGATAGGCATCTCCTGCTGCATCATCTGCATGGGCTCCGATATAGAGCTCGCACTCCTCATGCGGATAGACAGACTGGGCAACAGCAGCTACTGCTGCAAGGAGAAGCCCATTCCTGAAGGGGACGTAGGTTGCTACCTTGCCGTCTCCTTCTGCCATCTGCTCGGCGTAGGTGCCGTGAGCTATATCGTTGCCGCCCTGGAGCAGGGTGCACACGGAGCCGTCCATGATGTGGGTGGAGGCAAAATCGATCACGCGGTGTGCGACGCCGTAGTGCTTGGCGATCTTCTCTGCACAGGAGAGCTCCTTGTCGTTCTTCTGGCCATAGTAGGCAGAGACGGTCGTGACGTTCTTTGCACCATAGCGGTCTACCGCTATGCCGACACAGGTGGTGGAATCCACGCCGCCGCTGTTGAGGACGATTGCCTTCATGGATGTCGCGCCCTTCCTAGTCCTGCTCGTGCATCGAGAGCTGCTCGAACTGTCTGCGCGTGACCATGTCCTCATAGCCTGCATCGGGCTTTGCCCAGTTGGCAAACGGATAGATCGAGATGCCGCCACGCGGATTGAACCTGCCGAAGACCTCGATGTACTTGGGCTCCATGAGATGCGCCAGGTCTTCCAGGATTACGTTCACGACGTCCTCATGGAAGTCTCCGTGCTCGCGGAAGCTGAAGAGATAGAGCTTGAGCGACTTGGACTCGACCATGCGCACATCAGGGATGTAGTTGATGTAGATGCAGCCGAAGTCAGGCTGTCCTGTCTTGGGGCAGAGCGTCGTGAACTCAGGGCACTTGAACGTGACCATGTAGTCACGGTTCTGGTGCTTGTTCACGAAGGTCTCGAGAAGCGTGGGGTCATAGTCATGGGGATACTTCACGCCTTTGTTGCCCAGAAGGGTGACGCCCTTGAGTTCCTCAGGACTTCTTCCAGCCTCTGCCATGCTGCCTATCTCCTTTGGATGCTGGTTCAAAACTTGGTTAACCATAGCACAATGCTGTACCTGTGCCCAAACGCCTAATCCTGTGCTGTGCTGCAGAACGGATTAGGTCCAGTTTCTCCTGCTCCGACACTGAGATAGGTACACCCGCGAATGGCAGATGAAAAGTGCCATCCTTTCCATGCGGAGATCTTGGCGTTGGCATATGAGGCAGCATGCTTTCTGCTTCAGAGAAGCAGAAAGCATGCCTGTGCTTTTAAAGAGCTAGGGAAACGATGATTAATGCCCCATAACGTGTTAAAGGGGACCGACCACACG
>ERZ773013.1108-NODE-1108-length-16395-cov-7.759792_pt1 | contig 16395 bp, 12 predicted proteins | sample MGYA00511670_ERZ773013 | MGnify/ENA primary metagenome ERZ773013 (study PRJEB29015, sample SAMEA2738120) | human oral metagenome | biome: human oral; feature: human-associated habitat; material: saliva | place: China | collected 2257 ... | reverse complement strand
AAGCCTTCCGGGGCTGCGGCATGATAGGCCCGCACACAGGTTTCAGGACTGAACCTTTCTTTTGACGACCACGACAATTTACCCTGCAAGCCCATCTATCAGAAAGTCCTATAGCAGCTGGCCCTGCTTTTTCAAAAAGAAAGCAGGGCCAGAATGCGGAGAAGGCGCTGCAGCCTGAAGCTGCAGTGTCTTTAGTGAACAGGTATAGGAGACCTACTCGTTATCTCCACCAGTTGCCTTCGTAGCGGAGAGGGCAGCACCCGTGTCCTTTGCATCGTGCCACACCCAGTCCGTGAAGGCAGGGTGGTCGTAGCCCCTATCCACAGCGAACTGGAATGCATCCTGACGGAATTTCTCCCATCTACAGATCTGGTCTGCCCACTTCTCGGCATCCAGGATCCTCAGAGCATCTGCCGCAAGAGCCCAGCGGTCCATGTGGTTCAGACGTAGCATATCGTAGGGTGTCGTCGTAGAGCCGTGCTCCTCATAGCCATGCACGTGGAAGTTGTCATGGTTCGGACGGTGCCAGATCAGGCGATGGATCGTGTCAGGATAGGCGTGGAAGGCGAAGAGCACCGGGCGGTCCGTCGTGAAGAGCTCTGTGAACTCCTCGTCGGAGAGTGCCTCGTCGTTCTCCTGCGCGTTCTGGATCTTCAGAAGCTCGACGACATTCACGACACGGACTTTCACACTGAGCTTGTCGAGAAGCTCGGTTGCCGCAAGTATCTCCTGCGTCGGCACGTCACCGCAGCAACCGAGGACGATCTCAGGCTCGGTGCCCGGCTTGGCCGTGGATGCCCACTTCCACTCGGCAGCACCCTTCTTGAGCTCCTCGCGTGCATCTGCGAGCGAGAGCCACGTAGCCTCAGGCTGCTTGCCTGCGAAAATGCCATTGATGCAGTTCGTGGACTGGTAGCAGCGCTCTGCCACGGCGAGCAGCATGTTCGCATCTGCCGGATAGTAGATGTTCACCACATGGTCGTTGTTCCAGCACTTGTTGAGCAGCACATCCACGAAGCCCGGATCCTGGTGGGAGAAGCCATTGTGGTCCTGGCGCCAGACATGGCTCGAAAGCAGCATGTTGAGGCCGGAGATCGGCTTTCTCCATGGGATGTGGCGCACGGTTGCCTCGAGCCACTTGGCATGTTGGTTCACCATGGAGTCGACGATGTGCACGAAGGACTCGTAGGAAGACCAGAGGCCATGGCGCCCGGTCAGGAGGTAGCCCTCGAGCAGGCCTTCGCACTGGTGCTCGGAGAGCTGCTCGATAACATTGCCGACAGGAGCGAGGTGCTCGTCGTTTGCCGGATCGTCATTGAGGTCACCGTTGAACCACTGCTTGTCCGTCACCTGGTAACTCGGCTGCAGGCGGTTTGAAGCCGTCTCGTCCGGACCGAAGATACGGAAGCGATCACGGTTGTTATTGATAAGCTCGGCTGTGTACTCGCCCAGCACGTGGGTCGACTCGGTCGCGCCTGCACCATGGCCTTCCTTGTCCACGTCGAAGGCGTAGTCCTCTGCCTTCGGGAGCACAAGCGGCTTCCTGATGACGCCGCCATTGGCATTCGGATTTGCACCGATCCTGAGCTCGCCTTCTGGCATGAACTCCGTGACCTCGGGACGGATGGAACCTTCCGGCGTGAAGAGGCCAGCGGGCTCATAGGATTCGAGCCAGCCCTTGAGGACCTGGAAGTGTGCCTCGGTATCGCGGGCAGATGCGAGCGGTACCTGGTGTGCACGCCAGGAGCCCTCGGTCTTCTTTCCGTCGATGGTCTTCGGGCACGTCCAGCCCTTCGGGGTACGGAAGATGATCATCGGGTAGAACGGGCGGGAGCTCTCGCCTGCAGCCGCACGCTCCTTGATGTCGCAGATCTCGTCGAAGACTGCCTCGAGCAGTGCTGCGAAGCGCCTGTGGATGGACTCGTGGTCCTCCTCGTCGAAGCCAGCAACGAAGCTGTACGGATGGTAGCCCATGCCGCGGAAGAACTCTTCGCGCTCGCCGTCAGAGATGCGCGCCAAGATCGTCGGGTTCGCGATCTTGTAGCCATTGAGGTGAAGGATCGGCAGGACGATGCCGTCCGTCAGAGGATCCATGAACTTGTTCGTCTGCCAGCTCGTAGCGAGAGGGCCGGTCTCGGCCTCGCCGTCACCCACGACTGCCACAGCAAGCATGCTTGGGTTGTCGAGCACGGCACCATAGGCATGGGAGAGCACGTAGCCGAGCTCGCCACCCTCATGGATGGAGCCCGGGGTCTCAGGAGCATAGTGCGAAGGGATGCCGCCAGGATAGGAGAACTGGCGGAAGAACTTCTGGAGTCCTGCCTCGTCGTCCGTGATGTCCGGACGGATCTCGCGGTATGTACCATCGAGCAGGCTCTGCGAGGTGCCAGCCGGTCCGCCATGGCCCGGGCCCATCAGGAAGAGCGTGTTCTGCTGGTGGTCATGGATGAGGCGGTTCACATGGGCATAGAGGAAGTTCAGGCCCGGCGTCGTTCCCCAGTGGCCGACGAGACGGTGCTTCACATCCTCGCGTGTGAAGCCGTCAGGACCATCCTCGTTCTTGAAGTCTGCCCTCATGAGCGGGTTGGAACGCAGATAGATCTGGCCGACGGACAGGTAGTTCGCGCAGCGCCAATAGCGGTCGAGCCAGGTGACCTCCTCATCCGAAACGGCACGGTTGAGCTTCTTCCAGGGCGTACCCAAAACAGGCTGAGCCATTTGACACTCCTTCTCTCCCTTGTTTGCTTCTGAAATGCAATATAGGTGATAAAACGTTTTATCACCATATGAAAATACGATTTACCAAAAAATTTAGTTCAATCAAGAAGATCGCTCTCAGAGCGCCCTGACCGAGTCCTTGCAGACGAGCTTTGGAGCCAGAGGGCAGGCTTTCGGCTCGGGCGGAAGCGTCCCCTTGAGCCGCTCTGTCATGAGGGACAAGGCAGCCTCAGATAGCTAGTTCACGTTCTGCTCAATCGAGGTAAGTACCGGCTCGAAGAGCACGCCTGCTGCCGAGTTGTCGTAGCTCACAATAGAGAGGTCTTCCGGCACATGGAGCTCGCGCTCCAGGAAACGCTTCAGGAGTCCCAGCGCGATGTTGTCTGAGGCGGCGACGGCGGCTGTCGCCCCAGTAGCTATTACCGCGTCCCCCACGTGGTAGGCATCGGGGATGTAGTAGCGGCTCTGGAGCTCGCGCGCATGCTCAGGCACAACATCCATCTCACGAAGCGCCTTCTCATAGCCCTGGACACGCTTCCTGCCGGTGCCTTCCTGCATGTTCGCAACACAGCAGATGCGCCGGTGCCCCTGCTCCAGAAGATGCTTTGTCGCCAGATAGCCGCCGAGAACATTGTCGAAGCTCACCGAATCGCCTTGGACACCTTCCAATACACGGTCGACCATCAAAAACGGAACAGGAAGAGACGAGAGCATCTCAGCCAGGGCAGGATCTGGCGCCAAGCCTCCTGCCGCAACGAGGAAAATGCCATCGACGTCGTGGTTCACGAAGAGGCGTACAAGCTCTACATCGTTTTCCGGCACATCGTCCGAGTTTACGATCAGGAGGGCATATCCTGCTTTTCTGCAGCGCTGCTCAAGATGTTTCGCAAGCGAGCTGAAGAAGCGGCTCTCGATGTTGGGGATGATGAGGCCAAGGGTATCGGTGCGCCGGGAGACGAGGCTTCGTGCAATCTGGTTCGGCACATAGTGCTTCTGGCGTGCACAGTCGAGTATTGCCTGGCGCTTTGCATCGGAGACACGCACATACCTGCCATTGAGGACAAGCGACACCGTAGAGGGCGAGACGCCCACCTCACGCGCAATATCCTTGAGCGTCACCTTGCCCATGCTCTCCCCTTTCATGCCTCATCCCGCTCTTTGTACCACAGCTGTACCGTACAAGCAGCAAAAATCGGTGTATCCGTATCATAGGCGCTGAAGCAGAAAGGAGCCGCCTCTCAAGAGTGCAGCCCCTTCGCAGTGAATAATATCTATCTATGCCGCCTTGTGCTTATACCAGGTCGAGCACTAGTACGGCATCCTCGAGCCAGGTTCCCTGAGAAAGAAGCGTCGTCCCCTTCCCCGCGTCGTAGCTTGCCTCGAGCGGCACAATGGTGCGCTCAGCCAGATCGATAGCACGAGCATGGGAGGAAGAGAAGTCCCCTGCAAGGCAGATGTCTGCGTTGTACGGCATATAGACAAGAAGCTTCGAGCCATCAGCTGTCTTCGAAGCGAAGACATCGTCTGCGTGCGTCGCAAGCACCTCCTGTGCAGGCACAAGCTCGAAGAGATCGAGACGCTCTGCCAGAGTCTTGGCAAAGCCGAAGTCACGTGCTCCCGGGAAGTGCAGGCCCACCTCATGCGGCAGGGCCTTGAGGAAGCCTTCGCCTTCGAAGAGCCCTTTGCCCTGTCCCGCACCCTGCCAGTTCCATACACCATGTGCGCCATAGGTGATACCTGCAGATGCGCCGCCCAGAAGCGAGAGCCAGAGCGCCCGCCTGCAGTCCTCTTGGCGGAAGCGGCCGTAAAGCATGTGCGAGTAGCCCATCTGCTCGTAGCAGGGCTCGGAGTTGATGATCGGACGCTTGTGGAGACGTGCTGCAAAGCTCCTGGCCAGCGTGTAGGCACCAGCCTGTGCCGTGATATTGTGGCCCGACTGGTAGAGATAGATGTCAGCACGCTCTGCCAGGCACTCTGGCAGCCCATCATAGCGGCCCTTGATGTGGTAGCAGATGAGGGCGTCAGGTGCGTACTTCTTCACGCAGTCTGTCACGAGCATGTAGCGATCGATCGGCTCCTCGTGGTCGAAGTCCGTATCTCCCGACACGATATAGATCGGATCGAACTCATTGAACGAGGAGCAGATCTTGCGCACGACCGGATCCACGAGCTCGTCGGGGATGATGTTTTGCGAGGCGATATTCGAGGCCCAGGTATTGGGGACATAGTTGCTCCACTGGGCAACGATAGCGGGCGTGAAGCCGCGCTTCACGGCCTCTGCAAGCTGCCACTTCGCATGCTCCCAGAACGCGGGTACTTCCTGCGTGAAGTCGAATGTCACGCCGTCATCAGCTGTTGCATACGGATAGCGCGGATTTGCGACACTGCAGCGGTCCCACTGGGGAAGCGCGTTGATCTGCAGCACATTGAAGCCTTCAGCTGCACGCAGGTCGAGATACTCGATCCACTCGTCGTCCGTCGGGCTCGTGAATGCCGTCCAGATGGTATCTGCTAGCCAGAAGAACGGCTTCCCATCACGTACGAGATGCAGACCCTCTACTGCTACCTTGCTCATCGCTTCTGCTCCATGCTCTTCGAAAAGATGCTGTCGGCCCGGTTGAGGACCAGCAGCCAGTCATCCATCGTCGGCTTGTCAGGTAAGCGCATGCGCTCGCCCGAGATCTGCCGCACCTCTTCTCCGCTATAGGTACCCGTGACCGGATCGAACCATCTAAGCGCCCAGGGCCCATCCATGAGGCCATCCACCGCAAGAGGACGCCTCGTCGTCGCTGCATAGTATGCCACCAGGCGGCAGCCATCTGCGGCCTTTGCCACCAGAGGCGTCTTCCGTCCCAGAAGCGCGCTGCCACCTTTGTCATATGGTTCGAGCGCCCACCACTCCTGCTCCTCGAAGAAGCGGCGCATGATGCCCATCTGATAGGCACCAGGAAAGTCTATGGCTTCTGCCCAGGTAACGCCGTAGCGGTTGAAGACTGCCGCCATCATGCGAGCCATCGAAGACTTCTTCAAGTCCTCTTCGGACCAGATGTTATCCCAGATGCCCTGCGCGCCATACGTATAGCCCGCACCTCCTAGCTGCATGGTGAGATAGGCCACACGCCTCATCATGGACGCATCGATCTTCCGGGGACCGTTCTCCTCGAGCGAGGAGCATCCCTCGTAGAGCGCCTCTCCCTCGACATACGGCTTGTCTGTATGCCTGGCCATATAGTCCCGATAGTCGGCTTCGGCCACGACGAAGTCCCCATGTCCTGCCTGGTTGAGCGTGAAATCGTACCAGTCCTGATCGTAGAAGCAGTCGGAGAACGGGCGCTCATTAGAAGAGTGCACCGTGCAGGGCTGCTCGTAGGCATCATGGGCACGCACCGTCCGGGCCACTTCGCTCCAGCAGGAGACCAGAAGGTCGTGGCGGGCGGGGTCGTAGCCAGACGCTTCTCCGGCAATAGTCCAGACAACAGGCAGCGCTCCATAGCGTGCTGCGCAGTAGCGGGCAAGCGTCTTCTGCTCTGCCAGCGTCGTGGCAGCGCCGAAAGCATCCCCCTCGCTTTCCATGCTGCTTCCCCAGGCATAGCCAAGCGCATTCACGAGGCCAAGGTCGGCGATGTAGTGCATGCGGCGGTCGATTTCTTCTGCAAAGACGACTGGATTCGGAATGGGATGCTCTGCATCCTTCCCGGTCAGCCAGAAGCGGCTATGCTCGGCAAAGTCGCTCCTGAGATTCGTCTGGTAGACCGTGAACCCTTGGACAGCACGCCTTTCTGCCATGCCCCTGAACTGGCTCTCCATGCCCGCATGGTTCGATTTGTCCCAGCTCTCCCCCAGAGCGAACTCCCAGTGCGTATCCCCGAGCCAGAAGAACGGTGTTCCATCCGCATGGACGAGGATGTTTCTGGCAAGCCGCTTTCCTTCATAGAGCTCGCCAGCTCGGGCACAGCGCAGAAAGCCATGCTGGTAGATTGGGAGCTTTCCGGCATAGGGAACAACTTCGATCGCGCCGGTCTTCCCATCGAGCCCGCTTTCGGCAGGAGCGGAGAGCAACCAGGTCCAGGTTCCCGGCTTCGTGGCAGCGAAGCTCACGCAGAAGCGGCATCCGCCATCCCAGAAGGCTTCCCGCTGGATATGTGCACCCTCTGGCCCTACGAAATCAGCGACGATGCAGCAGTCCCTGACAGGGTTCCTGTAAGGCTGTACCGATTCGAAGCGCAGCACTACCTCGCGCCAGGTCTCGACTTCCTTCGGCAAAGCTTCTGCTTCATCCACGGCAAACGCCTCCCTTCAGAAAAAAGTGGGCAGTCAGGCATATCTGCCCAGCTACCCTTTTGCATCACAGTGAGAGACTCTAGGCTGTGACCGGAGAGTTCTTCTCGTGCTCGACCACAGCAAGCTCTTCCTTCGTGAAGCCCATCGTGTACGTCACAATTGCTGCAACCACGCAGGAGATCGCCATGCCGATGACGGCAAAGATAACGTTGGAAGCGCCGCCCTGCAGGTAATTGGTGATAACGAGGAAGTTGGAAGCACCGCCAGCCAGGTAATAGGTGACACCCGTGATTCCGGAGAACACAGCACCGATTGCACCGCCGATGAACATGCCGAGCATGGTGCGGCGCCAGCGGAGAAGCACGCCGAAGAGCGTCGGCTCGGTCACGCCGCCAAGAAGTGCAGAGGCGATGTAACCACCGATCATGCCTTTCTCCTCCTTGTTGTGGATACGCAGGAAGGCACCGATAGCGCAGCCCCAGACAGCAGCCATAGCGCAGTTCGTGGAGACGAAGACGAAGGGATCATAGCCCATAGCAATGATCTGGACCTGGGCAAGAAGGATGACAGGCATATGCATGCCGGCGATAACGAAGAGCTGCCAGAAAGCACCGAGGACAGCCATAACGATGAGGATGCCGATGCCGCCCACGTCAGCAAGACCGAAGAGCGCATTTGCAATGCCGGTACCGATAAGGTTGCCAATAGGTGCAAGAACGATGAGCTCGATAGGAATGGTGACGATCATCGTGAACCAAGGCACGAACATCGTGGAGAGCACATCGGGAACATGCTTCTTCATCCACTTCTCAATCAGTGCCATGACAGGAATCGTCAGAATAATCGGAAGGACTGACTGGGCGTAGTTGCCCGGGACAATCTGGAAGCCGTAGACGCTGATGGCCGTGCTGCCCGTAGCTGCGGCAATTACCGTCGGTGCAATCAGGACACCGCCGCAGAGCATGCCCAGGACCTCGGAAGCCTTGAGCTTCTTTGCTGCGGAATAGCCGAGATAGATAGGCATAAAGTAGAACGAGGCTTCGTAGAGCGTCGTATAGAGGAACGTGTAGGTCGGGTCATCCGCCGAAAGGATGCCAAGCATCGTCGGGCCCAGGATTGCTGCAATCGTGCGGAAGAGGCCGCCGCCCATGAGAAGGGGAATCATCGGAACCATGGAGCCAGAGAGATAGTCGAGAATCTTATTGCCGACGGCCTTCGGCGTGAGCTTCTCCTTCATGAGGTTCTCATCGAGGTTCTCATCGATGGAGCCTTCACCCTCAACACCCATCGCAAGCACCGCAGCGTAGACCTTCGGTACGCTCTGGCCGATGATGACCTGGAGCTGCTCGCCTGCCCAATTGATGTCAATGACGCCCATGATGGCCTTGATGGCATCGCCGTTGACCTTTGATTTGTCCTTGAAGGTCAGGCGCAGCCTGGTCATGCAGTACGTCGCGGAAGCGATGTTGTCCTTGCCTCCTACGTTGGCAAGAACGCCCTCAGCAATCTTTTGGTTGTCGGCTGCCATTGAATCCCCCTTCTTGCCCCTCCGGCCCCAGGCCCCCTTGCCTGTGCATCCGGAATTGCTTGCTGATCTGAAGATTACAGAAGGAAGAACTCGTCTTGACCGTTCTATCGATTTAGTAGCATGTTTACGAGAATTTAGGAATATTTAGCACTCACGGTTGACAAGATTCAATAGTTGTGATTTAGAAAGCACGCTCTCAGGCATCCTCATCCGGCTTCACGACAGAGGCACGCTGGACAATCTCCGGAAGGACCGAGATACGCACGACCTCGCCATCCGTCTCCCCTTTTACATGCTCGACGAGACGCCTCACGGCGATGGCACCCATATTCGTCTTGGGCACCGCCATGGTCGTGAGCGGAGGGTCGGCTACGGCGGCAGTCGAGACATCGTCGAAGCCGATGACAGAGATATCCTCGGGCACCCTCAGGCCATGGTCCTTGAGAGCGCGTATACAGCTCATTGCGATGAGGTCGTTGTCGGCGAAGTAGGCAGTCGGCAGATACGGGTTTCCATCAAGGTAGCGGCTCATATCCTTGTAGGCGCTCTCCATCGTGGAGCCCACTTCCACGATTGTGTGGAGCGGGTCGATATTTGACGTATGGAAGTAGCGCATGGCCTGGATATAGCCATCCCTGCGCTCGAGGAAGTTCCTGATCTCCGTATTGGAATGGAGATAGCCGATATCGGTGTGTCCCATGTTCCTGAGATAGCGCACGGCTGTCCAAGCGCCACGGGAGTTGTCGATCACGACCGAGTCGAGGTTCTTTGTCGGGAACCAGTTGTCCAGAAGGACGATAGGCACGCCCAGGTGCTCGAACTGCGTCACATCGGTCGCACGCATCTCGGTAGCCAGAAGCACGATGCCGGCACACTTGATGGAGCGCAGGCTGCTCAGCTGCTCTGCCTTGTTCTCCTGAGAATAGAAGTAGGAGACAGAAAGCCGGTGATAGCCAAGCTTGTAGGTCATGTCAGAGACGCCCTTGATGAGGCTCTCAAAGAAGGGAGTGTCTGCGACAACCCGTCCATGCTGCTTGTAGATGATAAGCAAGATCGTCGAGGTCTTCCGGGGCTGAGATGGTGCGTCGTATTCGAAGCCAAGCTCCTCTGCGACCTTGCGCACCCTGTCCCTTGTCTCGGCACCGACGCCCGGACGGTCCCGGAACACGAGAGAGACCGTCGCTGGAGAGACTCCTGCTGCCTTTGCGACGTCGCGCGCCGTGACCTTGTCTGCCATGCTCCCACGCCTAACTATTTAGAGCTAAATATTTAGTAATATCCCCCACTCGTTAAGTGTAGCCGAGTTCATCCATATCCTCTATCTCAGGAAAGAAAGCTACCCTTCCAATCCGCCGAGCGGCAGATTCAGGGACAGAGGAGAGGAGCCTCATGGACAGGATCGTTCTTGGCTATGCACCGACGCGCAGGAGCATCTTCAGCGCACCCGATGCAAGGAAGTACCGTAAGATCATCGCAGACAAGCTCGAAGAGCTCGGCGTTGAGTTTGTCGATATCGACGATATCAACAAGGAAGGCCTGCTCTTCGACGAGGATGACCGTCTCAAGGTCCTGAAGAAGTTCCAGGATGCCGGCGTCGATGGCCTCTTCCTTCCCCACTGCAATTTCGGCACGGAGTTCATCTGTGCCCGCCTTGCCAAGGACCTCGGCAAGCCCGTCCTTCTGTGGGGACCGCTCGATGAGCGCCCGGGGGCAAGCGGCGTCCGTCTGCGCGATACGCAGTGCGGCCTCTTCGCGACAGGCAAGGTGCTGCGCCGCTTCGAGGCGCCGTTCACGTACATGACGAACTGCAGGGTGGACGATCCTGTCTTCGAGCGCGGACTCCGTGACTTCATTGCGGTCTGCAATGTCGTGAAGAAGTTCCGCTCTGCCCGCATCCTTCAAATCGGACCCCGTCCCTACGAGTTCTATTCCACGATGTGCAACGAGGGCGAGCTCCTCGAGCGCTTTGGCATCGAGTGCGTGCCTGTGCCCCTGCCCGAGCTCACGCGTGGCGTGAAGGCAGCACTTGCTGAGGACAAGGGTGACGGCACCTCCGACGTCGAGAAGCAGCTTTCCTGGATCGATGAGCACTTCGAGAAGAACTGCACCGATGGGCAGGTACGCACGATTACCGCCATGGCCGTCACGATGCGCCGCATGCTCAAGAAGTATCACTGCACGGCCGGCTGCATCCAGTGCTGGAACGAGCTCCAGCATGAGCTCCACGTGATGCCCTGCGCTGCGAACTCGATTCTCAATGAGGAGGGCACGCCGATCACCTGCGAGACGGATGTCCATGGCGCCATCACGTCCCTCATGATCGAGGCAGCAGACATGGGCCGCAAGCGCTCGTTCTTTGCCGACTGGACGATCCGCCATCCGGACGACCCCAACGGTGAGCTCCTGCAGCACTGCGGACCCTGGCCCTGCTCTGTTGCCATGAAGAAGCCGACCATCACCACGCCGCTTGCCTTCGACCACAATGGCGCCCTTACCGCTGAGGCCAAGCACGGCGAGGTCACGCTTTGCCGCTTCGACGGCGACAACGGCAAGTATTCGCTCCTGCTCGGCACGGCAGAAGGCATCGATGGCCCGAAGGGCATGGGCACCTACCTCTGGGTCCGCGTCAAGAACATCAAGCGCCTCGAGGCAAAGATCGTGGAAGGGCCCTACATCCACCACTGCGCCGGCATCCACGACGATGTGGTGCCCGTGCTCTATGAGGCCTGCAAGTATCTGGGAATCCAGCCTGACCTCTACGACCCGATCGAAGAGGACGTCAAGGCCTATCTGAGGGGAGAATAGCTGTGGAAATCGATAAGCTCGAGAACCTGCGCTGGGACCTGCGCCAGGATTGCGTCGACATCATCATGGCAGGAGGCGGCGGACATATCGGAGGCGACGTGTCCGTGATCGATGCCCTCATGGTCCTCTACGAGAACCATCTGAGGATCACGCCCGAGACCGTAGACGACCCCAACCGTGACCGCTTCGTCCTCTCCAAGGGACATGCTATGGAGGCCTACTACGCTGTCCTCTGCCACGAGGGCTTCCTCGACCTCGCCGATGTGAAGGCACGCTTCTCGAAGTTCGGAAGCCCCTACATCGGACACCCAAACAACAAGCTTCCCGGCATCGAGATGAACTCCGGCTCCCTGGGCCATGGCCTGCCTGTGGCTGTGGGCATGGCACTTGCAGCCAGGATGGACGGCCGCAAGTATCGCACCTATGTCTTCATGGGCGACGGCGAACTTGCAGAAGGCTCTGTCTGGGAAGGCGCCATGTCGGGCAGCAACTTCGAGCTCGACAATCTCTGCGCCCTCGTGGACAGGAACCGTCTTCAGATCTCCGGCTCCACGGAAGATGTGATGAAGCAGGACTCCCAGGAAGAGCGCTGGGCAGCCTTCGGCTGGAATGTCCTCTCCATCCCCGGCAATGATATCTGCGCGCTCGATGCAGCCTTCTCCCTCACCGAGGAGACGAAGGGCAAGCCCACGGTCATCATTGCCAATACGACGAAGGGCTTCGGCTCTCCTGTCATGGAGAACAAGGCATCCTGGCACCACCACCTGCCGAATGCAGAAGAGTACGCCCAGATCAGCGCAGACATCGAAACACACAAGGAGGAGTGCCATGCCTAACAAGATCGCGAACAAGCAGACCATCTGCGATGTGCTGATGGAGGCTGCGGCCACAGACAAGGACGTCTGCGTCCTCTGCTCCGACTCAAGGGGCTCTGCATCCCTTACGCCCTTCTTCGACAAGTTCCCTGAGCAGTCCATCGAGGTCGGCATCGCCGAGCAGGATCTTGTCGGCATCGCTGCCGGCCTTGCCTCCTGCGGCAAGAAGCCGTTTGCTGCAAGCCCTGCAAGCTTCCTCACGACCCGCTCCTATGAGCAGGCAAAGGTCGACTGCGCCTACTCCGACACGAACGTGAAGCTCATCGGCATCTCCGGCGGCATCTCCTACGGTGCGCTCGGCATGTCCCACCACTCCGCGCAGGACATCGCAGCCATGTCTGCCATCCCGAACATGCGCGTCTATCTCCCGAGCGACCGCTTCCAGACGGCCAAGCTCATCCAAGCGCTTCTCAATGACACGAAGCCTGCCTACGTGCGCGTTGGCAGGAACGCTGTCGAGGACATCTACACGGAAGACTTCTGCCCCTTCGAGATGGACAAGGCAACCTGGCTGAAGATCGGCACCGATATCGCGATTGTCGCCACAGGCGAGCTCGTGCGTCCGGCACTCGATGCCGCAACACTGCTTGAGGCCAAGGGCATCTCTGCCACCGTTCTTGATATGTACTGCGTAAAGCCGCTCGACGAAGAGGCCGTCGTAAAGGCTGCACAGAATGACAAGGCAGTGCTTACCATCGAAGAGCACTCGCCGTATGGCGGACTTGGTGCCCGTGTTGCCCAGACGGTCGCCTCTTCCTGCCCCCGTCTTGTCGAGAACCTCTCGCTTCCTGATGCCCCGGTCGTCACCGGCACCTCTAAGGAGGTCTTCGGCTACTACGGCCTCGATGCAGAAGGCATTGCCTCCTCCGCAGAGAAGCTTCTCGGAAAGGCAGCCAAGTAGCGATGGGAAAGATCGTCCTCGCAATAGACCAGTCCACACAAGGCACGAAGGCGCTCCTCTTTGAGGAGGATGGCTCCCTTCTGGCAAAGACCTCCCTGCCCCACACGCAGTACATGAATGAGCGGGGCTGGGTCGAGCATGATGCTGAAGAGATCCTTGGAAACGTCTGCTGCTGCGTCGAGGCTCTGATGCGAAAGTCCGGTGCCCGTGCGGAAGATATCGCCGCCTTTGGCATCTCGAACCAGCGCGAGACCTGCCTTGCCTGGGACAGGACGACCGGCAAGCCTCTGGCCCATGCTATCGTCTGGCAGTGTGGACGTGCTGCTGTGCTCTGCGACGAGCTCAAGGCAGCACATCCTGGCGCAGAGGGGCTCGTCCAGGAGCATTCTGGCCTGGCTCTTTCTCCCTACTTCTCTGCTACCAAGATGTCCTGGATGCTCAAGAACATTCCCGCAGTTCAAGAGGCTGCCCAGGCAGGCACGCTCTGCTTTGGCACGATCGACTCCTGGCTTGCCTTCAGCCTCTGCGAAGGCCATCCCTTCGTGACGGAGCCTTCGAATGCCTGCAGGACCCAGCTCCTGAACTTGAAGACTGCTGAGTGGGACGATGAGCTCCTTGAGCTCTTCGGCATCCCTCGCATGGCACTGCCAGAGGTCCTGCCATCCGACGCGCTCTTCGGCATCTCTGACTTCAACGGAGCTCTTTCTGCTCCTGTACCGCTCCACGCGATGCTTGGAGACTCCCAGGCTGCGCTTGCAGCGCAGGACTGCCTCAAGCCCGGACAGGTCAAGGCAACCTACGGCACGGGCTCCTCTGTCATGCTCATGGCAGGAGATGCCCCGATCCGGAGCACGCATGGTCTCGTCTCGAGCATTGCCTGGAACCTCGAAGGCAAGCTCTCCTATGTGCTCGAGGGGAACCTCAACTACACGGGCGCTGTCATCACCTGGCTCAAGGACCGGGTACATCTGATCGAGAGCCCGAGCGAGCTCGAGAAGCTCATCTCGGAAGCCAACCCGAACGACAGGTGCTACTTTGTGCCTGCCTTCACGGGCCTCGGTGCCCCCTGGTGGGACAGCGCTGCCACAGGCATGCTCACAGGCGTCACGACGCTCACCGGCAGGGCAGAGATTGCAAAGGCCTGCGCCGAGTGCATCCCCTACCAGATTGCAGATGTGCTCGATGCGCTCCGCGCCGATACCGGCCTTGCCTTGGAGACCTTGAGAGCTGACGGCGGCGTCACGAAGAATGCCTACCTCATGCAGTTCCAGGCAGACATGGCAAAGACATCAGTCGAGGTCTCGAAGCTTGCCGAGCTCTCTGCTGCAGGAGCCGCCTTTGCAGCAGGCAGAGGTGCCGGCCTCTGGACGACGAATGTCATACATGAGCGCTATGGGCATGAGACCTATGCACCCGAGATGGCAGAAGACATCCGCCAGAGTAAGCGCTCAGGCTGGCAGGCTACCCTTCGACAGATTCGCTGCCACGACTGAGATAAGTGGGTAGAACAACCAACGGACAGACTTGGCAGGGCCAGCAGATGCTGGCCCTGCTGCACGAGAAAGGGGATATGCATGGCTGGATACAAGACCTTCACTTCGGCCGCCGACATGGGGCCCTATGTCTCGAAGCTCATCCTCGAGCTCCCCGAGAAGGTGCGCACGGAATTCGTGAACACAAATGGCTTCAGCGTCTACGTAGAGCGCAAGGACGCCGAAACAGGCGAAGTCGTGCTTGCCAAGGAGCATCACACGGACAAACAGGCCTTCCCTTCGAAGGGCTATGTCCCGGTGCTTTCTGCCTACGCCTCCGACGGCGAAGGCAACCCTCAGGAGCAGGGCTCCTATATCGCGCTCGAGCTCCCCGAAGAGCGCCTCACGAAGAGGATCGACGGAGCGCTCACCCGTGGCTATATCCGCGCCATGAGCTTCCGCATCACGCAGACAAAGGCAATACCTTCTGAGGTGCCAGACGAGGCTCCGCTTACGGGCATGGTGTTCGACGTCGACACAGGCGACGTCTGTCCCGACCTCGTAGGGTGGGACCTTACCGGCTCTGGCATCTTCGATGATATCGATATGAACTATAGCTTCTTCACGCCCGACCTCGATGTCATCAATGCCGCACGCGCAGCGCATCCGTTCAATCCGCTGCCGCCGGTCACGTCCGTGCCACTCCTCGTCTGGCTCCACGGTGCAGGAGAGGGACAGGAGCCCTACCGTACCGTCATGGGCAACCGTGTGACGCTCCTCTCCTCGCCTGAGATTCAGGAGAAGCTCGGCGGCGCTGCCTATATCCTCGCTCCTTCGAGCCCAACCTACTGGATGGACTCAGGCGCAGGCGAGATCGCAGACGACAACAAGTCCCTCTACACGAAGGCACTGAAGACCTTGATCGACGAGTTCATAGGGGCGCATCCCGACATCGATAAGCGGCGCATCTATGTGGGCGGGCTCTCCAATGGTGGATTCATGACAATAAGGCTTGTGGCAGACTATCCGGGATTCTTTGCTGCAGGCGTTCCCGTCTGTGCACCATGGGTTGCATCTCTTGCCACAGACGACGAGATGAAGGCCATTGCCAAGACCCCGCTCTGGTTCGTACAGTCCACCGACGACCCGATCGTAACCGCAAAGGACCATGCCCTCGCAGACTACAAGAGGCTAAGGAAGCTTGGCGCCAAAGACGTGCATATCACCTGCTTCGACCACATCCAGGACGAGACGGGCCGCTACCGCGACGAGTATGGCCAGCCTCAGCGCTACATCGGCCATTTCGTCTGGATCCCTGTCTACCATGATTCCGTAAAGACGGAACTCGATGGCACAAATGTACTTGTGGATGGCTGCCCCGTCACGCTCTGGCAGTGGGTCGGTCTCCATCATCTGGCATAAGCGTCAAGGAACACACAGGCCTTCAAAGCAAGCGTCCCGACTCTCATCGAGCCGAGGCGCTCTTCCTTGCCTCTGGGTGAGGAAGTCATTCCATGTGCTTGGGAGTTGTCTTCGCTTCGCGCTTCTGGCGGATGCGGTGGATCACCACATCGAGGAAGACGAGGAGAAGGACGAGAAGGACAATCAGCACTGCCCACTCTCGCAGCAGCGGTTGACAAGGCTTCCCTGCGCCTCCGCCTCCTCGGGGACATACTCTATCCTCTCACAGTGGACGAGGAGCCTGTGGTCGTTCACGCCGTACGGCGTGCAGGTGACGAGCGTCAGGAGGTGTGATGCCCTTCTAATTGTCAAGTCGTTTTGAGCATGCGACTCTGGGCAATGATGTCGTAGTAC
>ERZ773013.1107-NODE-1107-length-16411-cov-5.056738_pt1 | contig 16411 bp, 21 predicted proteins | sample MGYA00511670_ERZ773013 | MGnify/ENA primary metagenome ERZ773013 (study PRJEB29015, sample SAMEA2738120) | human oral metagenome | biome: human oral; feature: human-associated habitat; material: saliva | place: China | collected 2257 ... | reverse complement strand
CAGCAATGCTCTGATTGGATTATGTGGTGCTGTAGTAGCCCAGAATAATGGTTTTGCTGATGTGGGAATGGGTATTGGTACTATCGTGATCGGCTTGGCCTCCGTGATTATTGGCGAGGTTATTCTCGGATCAGACAGTTTTTCGTCTTCTCTGATGGCGGTTGTTCTTGGTTCGATAATTTATAGGATCGTTATTGCTGCAGTACTTCATTTGGGGATGCCGCCGAATGATTTGAAGCTGTTTACTGCAATTATTGTTATGTTTGCGTTGGCGACGCCTTTGATTAAGGCGAAAGCCAATCTGGGAAAGGCAGGCTGATTATGTTAAAAATTTCACATATCAGCAAGACTTTTTTTCGGGGAACACCTAATGAAAAGAAAGCATTGATTGATTTATCACTGACTTTGAATGATGGGGATTTTTGCACTGTCATCGGTGGTAATGGTGCAGGGAAAAGTACCCTTCTGAATGCTGTTTCCGGAGTTTATATTCCTGATGAAGGAACAATTGAGTTGAACGGTGCAGATGTAACACGGATGAGTGAATTCAGGCGTGCCAAATTTATTGGACGCGTGTTTCAAGATCCTATGAAAGGGACTGCAGGCGGAATGCAGTTGGAGGAAAATCTTCTTTTAGCTTCCCGTCGTGGAGAAAGCCGTCGATTGAAATGGGCTTTTTCTGATGGTGATCACGAAAAATATAGAGAAATGGTAGCCCGCCTTGATTTAGGACTTGAAGATCGTTTGGGAACAAGAATTGATCTTCTTTCAGGGGGGCAGCGCCAAGCAGTGACACTGTTGATGGCGACGCTGAAAAAGCCGGATATTCTTCTCCTTGATGAACCGACAGCTGCTTTAGATCCTAAAACTGCGGATAAGGTTCTGAAAATTACGGATGAAATTGTCAGTGAGCAGCATTTAACAACTTTGATGATTACCCATAATATGCGTGATGCTTTAAGATACGGAAATCGTCTGATTATGATGAATAGCGGACGAATTATTGCCGATTATGCAGAAGAGGAAAAACGGGAACTGACAATTGAAGTGCTCCTCAAAAAGTTTGAGGAAAATGCAGATGCATTGAGTGATAAGATCATTCTAGGATAGGACTTGAAAAATATATGCACTCTGTGTATAATGGCTAAGGTATGAACTGCATCCCGGGATTTCGATACTCCGACGAATCACTTAGATGCGGCAATTTATTTACAGGAGGCTTAATTATGCTTACAGCAGAACAGAAAAAAGAAATTATTGCACAGTATGCGGTACATGAAGGCGATACAGGATCTCCGGAGGTGCAGATCGCTATCCTCTCCAAGAGAATCGCTCTTCTCACTGAACACCTGAAAGAACACAAGAAAGACCATCATTCCCGCCGCGGATTGCTGAAACTGGTCGGGCAGCGCAGAAACATGCTTGATTACCTTCGCCGCAGTGATATTGAAAGATACAGAATGCTTGGTGAAAAACTGGGTCTGCGCCTGAAATAAGGCGAAAAGAAAAGGAAATGACAGTAGAAAATTCTGCTGTCGTTTTTTTATGGGACTTTCGACTGTGTGCGGAGTGCAGAAAGAAAATTTATTTGATTTAGAATCTTATTAAGCATATAATAATACGGTACATATTTAAAAAGATTAGATATTATAAGGAGGAAAGGGAATGGAGAAATCCTTTCGTATGGAACTTGCCGGCCGTCCGCTGATTGTTGAAACAGGAAAAATGGCAAAGCAGGCAAGTGGTGCAGTTTTGGTCAGATACGGTGAAACCGTGGTTCTTGTAACTTCTACCGCAAGCAAAGAAGCAAGAGAGGGAATGGATTTTTTTCCGCTGACTGTTGATTACGAGGAAAAAATGTATGCCGTAGGCAAAATGCCGGGAGGATTTCTTCGGCGTGAAGGCCGTCCAGGGAATTCAGCGATTCTGAATGCCCGACTGATTGACCGCCCGATCCGTCCTTTATTTGATAAGAGGTGCCGCAATGATATACATGTGATGGCAACAGTTCTTTCTGTAGATTATGATAATGCGCCTGAACTTTGCGGAATGCTTGGCGCATCTGCTTCTTTGGGGATTTCCGATATCCCATGGGACGGACCGATTGCGGGTGTCCGTGTGGGCCGTATTGACGGGCAGTTTGTCATCAATCCGACGCAGGAACAGCTCAAAGTATCCACTTTGAATATTACTGTTGCAGGTTCTGAAACAGCTATTCTGATGGTAGAAGGCGGCGCACAGGAGGCGCCGGAAGAAGATGTCCTTGACGCCATTATGTTTGGACATAAAACCATCAAAGAACTGGTGGCATTCCAAAAGAAGATTATTGAAGAAGTAGGCAAGCCGAAGCGTACATTGATCTTCCCGGAAATTCCGGAAGAGATTAAGACTGCTATTTATGCCTATGCTGAAAGACCGCTTAAAGAAGCGATTTTTAATCCGGATAAGCTGACTCGTGAAGCCCATATGGAAGAAGTAAGAAAAGAGGCGGAAGCCCATTTCAAAGAAATTTATCCCGAAAATGGTTCCGATATTGCGGAATGCCTGAATCATCTTACCAAAGAAATTGTCCGTCATATGATTTCTGTTGATAAGATTCGTCCTGATGGACGTGCATTGGATGAAATCCGCCCTATCAGCTGTGAAGTCGGCCTTCTTCCACGCGTCCACGGTTCTGCCCTGTTTACCCGCGGACAGACACAGGCGCTTACCATTACTACGTTGGCACCTATGTCGGAAACACAGATCATTGATGATCTGACCCAGGAAACAGAAAAGAGATATATTCACCAGTACAATTTCCCGTCCTATTCTGTCGGTGAAACAAAGAGTTCCAGAGGGCCGGGACGGCGTGAGATCGGTCATGGCGCGCTGGCAGAAAGAGCGCTTATTCCTGTTATTCCGACAGTAGAAGAATTCCCTTACGCTATCCGCGTGGTTTCTGAAATACTGGAATCTAATGGCTCTTCTTCCCAGGCATCTGTCTGCGGGAGCACTATGTCTCTGATGAATGCAGGTGTTCCGATTAAGGCTCCGGTAGCGGGTATTGCTATGGGATTAGTTAATGAAGGTGAACATTTCACTGTTCTTACCGATATACAGGGAATGGAAGATGCGCTTGGTGATATGGATTTCAAAGTGGCAGGAACGGCGAAAGGGATCACAGCGATCCAGATGGATATCAAAATCCATGGGCTTTCCCGTGAAATTCTGCTTGCGGCTCTTCAGCAGGCACAGAAGGGCCGTATGTTTATTCTTGGAAAGATGGCCGAATGCATCGATAAACCGGCTGAACATCTGTCGCCTTATGCGCCGAAGATTATTACATTGACGATTCCGGTGGATAGAATTCGCGATGTTATCGGAAGCGGAGGAAAGATAATCAATAAAATCATCAGCGAGACCGGTGTAAAGATGGACGTCGAAGAAGATGGTCATGTATACATCGCGACACCTGACGAAGAAGCCGCACAGCGGGCAAAGAAGTGGGTGGAAGAATTGACTCATGAGGTGCAGGTGGGTGAAACTTATCTTGGTAAAGTGACACGACTTATGAAGTTTGGGGTATTTGTGGAAATCCTGCCGGGTAAAGAGGGGATGGTTCATGTATCCCAACTGGCGACGCGGCGTGTAGAAAAGCCGGAAGATGTAGTTCATGAAGGGGATGAGATTATGGTCAAGGTTACTGAAATTGATGACAAGGGCCGTATTAATCTTTCCCGCAAGGCCTTGCTCCAGGAGAAGAAATAAATGGAGGGGAAAAGGGGCTTTGAGATAGTCAGTACTTGGAAAGATGCAGGTATTTCCCTTCCACGGCGTAAAACTGCCATGAGTGCCGGATATGATATAGAAAGTGCTGTGGAAACAGAGGTGCTGCCGGGAGAAATAAAGGTGATTCCGACAGGACTCAAAGCATACATGGAATCTGATGAGTATCTGGCAGTCTATATCAGATCCAGCATGGCCGTTAAACATGGCATTATGCTTGCAAACAGCACCGGTATTATTGATGCGGACTACTATGGGAATGAAGATAATGAAGGGCATATTATGTGTGCTTTATATAATTCTTCCCGAAAAGCTTTCTAAAGGGGATCGGATTGCCCAGGGGCTGTTTATGAAATACCTTTTAACGGATGATGATCATACAGAAGGTAAGCGTATCGGCGGTATGGGAAGTACAGGTGTGCAATGAGTATTGAAAAAGAAAAAACCATTGATCATCGAATGATGTATGAAGGAAAGCTTCTTCACGTGTACTACGATGAAGTGGATATTGCCGGAGAAACTTATCGACGGGAGATTGTGGAACATCCCGGTGCTGCGGCGATTATTCCTGTGACAGAAGACAGGGAAATTCTTTTTGTAAAACAGTACCGCTATCCGATTAAGCAGGCATTGCTTGAAATTCCTGCAGGCAAGCTTGCCAGCGGTGAAGATCCCGGTGTCTGTGCGGTTCGTGAACTGGAGGAAGAAACGGGGTGTATTGGAACACTTCGTAAGATAGGAATTATTTATACAACTCCGGGATTCTGCAACGAAAAGATTCATCTGTATATAGCGGATCATCTGGTTTACACACATCAGCATTTGGATGATGGAGAATATTTGGATATTGTAAAAATACCGCTTAAAGAAGTATTTCAAATGGTTCATGAGGGGAAGATCACTGATGCGAAGACTTTATCCGCTCTTGCCATTGCCTCAGATATTCTTCACAGTGTGATATAAACCAAAATCGTTTTACTGCTTCGGTAATGCCGAGGCAGTTTTTACGTGGAAATAATTCCGCGCAGTCTGTTTCCTGTGATACTCATGGTATAATGAAAAAATGGAAAAAGAAATTATAGAATCAAACGGGAAAAAAGTATCTTTTATCACTCTTGGCTGTAAGGTTAACCAGTATGACAGTGATGCCATGCGAAGTCTGTTTATCAGAAACGGATATAAGGTGGCAAAAGAAAATGAAAACGCTGATGTGTATGTCATCAATACTTGCTCCGTAACGAGTATTGGTGACCGGAAGTCCCGACAAATGGTACGGCGTATCCGACGTGAGCACCCCGGGGCTGTTATTGCGGCAGCAGGGTGTTATGCGCAGTTGGCGCCCGATGTTTTTGTACAAATGGGTGATGTTGATGTCATTGTGGGAATCCAGAATAGATCCCATATTGTGGAATATGTAGAAGAAGCCGCTGCCGAAAAGAAGACACTTAATGCAGTCGGTGATATTATGGCTGTTACTGATTTTGAAAACCTTTCTGTTGATGCGGAAGGGGAAGTCAAGACACGGGCTTTTATAAAAATACAGGAAGGCTGTGATAATTATTGTACGTTTTGTATTATTCCCTTTGCGCGGGGGAAACTGAAGTCCCGCCGCCAGTCAGATGCGGTAGAAGAAATCGGAAGATTAGTAGAAAAGGGTTATCGGGAAGTCGTGCTTACCGGAATTCATTTGGGGAATTATGGAAAAGATCTTCATGATGGAACTTCATTGTCGACACTTGTGACAGAATTAGTAAGAATCCCTGATTTACTCCGAATCCGGCTGGGATCTATCGAATCGGTGGAATTGTCTGATGAACTGATCCGTATTATAAGGGAAGAACCAAAAGTATGCCCCCATCTCCACTTGCCCATACAGGCGGGATCTGATGATATTCTTAAAAGAATGAACCGCCATTATCGGCTTGCTGAGTATAAAGAACTTATCCGGAATCTGAGAAAAGAAATTCCCGGATTAGCTTTGACAACGGATCTTATTGTGGGATTTCCCGGTGAAACGGAAGAGAATTTCAGAGAGACGCTGGATACCCTTCAGGAATTACAATTTTCGGCGATTCATGTATTTCCTTATTCCCCAAGGAAAGGAACACCGGCTGCCGCTTATCCGAATCAGGTAAAGCCGGAAATCAAAAAGGAAAGGGCAGCCCGTGTGCAAGCACTGGGAAAAGAGCTGGCCGGAGCTTATAGGAACCAGTTTTTTCATAAAATTGTCCGTGTCTTAGTGGAAGAAGAAAAAGAGGGATTTTTTGAGGGGGTATCTGATGAATATATTCGTGTGTTCATCAAAGATAAAGATGTCGAAAAAGGCAAAGTGTATTCTGTATGGATTGATTCGATGACGGACAATGGAATGATCGGTATGGTACAAAAGGAGGAAGAAAATGAATAACTGTTTGTTTTGTAAAATTATCAGCGGGGAGATTCCGAGTATAAAAATTTATGAAGACGAGCATTGGTTTGCCTTTAAGGATATCGAGCCATGTGCACCTGTCCATATTTTGTTGATTCCTAAAGTTCATGTAAAAAATATTCTCGGGATGACATCGGAAATCAATCATGATTTTTCTGATTTTTTCCTGATCGTAAAAAAAATAGCGGAAGATGAAGGACTTGGAGAAGACGGATTCCGTCTGGTGGTAAATACAGGAGAGAAAGCAGGGCAGTCAGTATTTCATTTCCACGCACATATTATAGGCGGAAAAGAAATGGGATGGCCGCCATTCCCTGAAGAGAAACAATGATTTCATTCAATAAATATTCATTGACAGTTAGATGACAATAAATTATAATTTAATAGTGTGCAATAGCACCCCATCAGTCTATTTGGAGGGAGGGATATGGATGTCTGAAATTAAAGTTCAAAAGGGCGAGTCTTTGGATAGTGCTCTTCGCAGATTTAAACGTTCCTGCCAAAAAGCCGGGGTTCTTTCTGAAGTAAGAAAACGTGAACATTATGAAAAGCCCAGCGTAAAACGTAAACTGAAATCTGAGGCCGCAAGAAAACGTAAGTTTAAGTAATAGGCAGTAAGGTGATGGAGTTGTCAATTAAGGAACAGCTGATGGCAGACATGAAGACTGCCATGAAAGCAAAAGAAGAAGGCCGTTTGGCATTAGGCGTTATCCGTATGGCACGGGCGCATATTCGTCAGGCAGAAATTGACGATGGACACGCGGATTTTGATGATGATCAGGTTCTTGCAGTCCTCCGGAAAGAAGTGAAGCAGCGGAAAGAAACGCTTGCTGAAATTAAGGATTCCGGCAGAGATGACCTGGTTGAGGAAACCCAAAAGGAAATTGCTGTGCTTGAAAAATATCTTCCGCCAGAAATGACAGAAGATGCCATTCGTGCAGTTGTTATTGATGTGATTTCTGCTTTGGATCCGGAACGAAAAAATCTTGGTACGGCGATGAAAGCAGTCATGGCGAAACTAAAAGGGAAAGCAGATGGAAAAGTGGTTAACCGCCTTGTCCGGGACGTACTCGGCTGACTCTTTTATTGCTTGACAAGTATAAGATGCTTGATGTATTCTTAATTCACAAGTTAATATTACGTCAAAGATGACTCATTCCTTCGGGAGTGGGTCATTTTCGTTTGGTGGAACTTGGTTGTAAAGGATACAGCCGTTCTAAAAAAACTTATAGGAGGTTTTAAAATGAACAAAGATTTGCTGTATTGGATTCCGGCGGGACAGTATGGGAAAGAGGGTGTTCTTTCTTTACTGGCACAGCATCCTGAAATCAGATTTGTATCGCTCATCGGAATTGATCTTGCAGGCAATGATACAGATGAGAAAATTCCGATTGAAATATTTATGAAAGACTATGATGATTTCTTTGCGGGAAAAGCCGTGCAGACGGACGGCTCTTCTGTTGTATTTATGAATATAGCCACCTTGAATGATGCCAGAGTTGATTTTGTTGCAGACAGCACAGTTAACTGGTATGTAGATTATAATGACGAAAATGTGGACGATGCGACGGGACTGCCGGTGGGAACGCTGCGTATTCCCAGTTTTCTTATACACAATGACAAATTTATTGATTCCCGTTCTATTTTGAAACGGTCTTGTGATTATGTGGCGGAAGAATTAAAAAAACTCATTGTGGGAAAAACCATAAAGGGGATGGAGAATTTTCCGACAGGTGAAATTCAGGATATTGTTTTTACAACGGGTACCGAATTGGAATTTTGGGTAAAGACGCCGAGTGAAAAGGAAACAGTGCAGCATTTATCCATTTCTCAACGCTTGAAAGAACAGTATTGGCAAAGAATGCGTGGAAATGTCCGTACTGCGATGGAACAGGCTATTGAGGAACTGGATGCCAGGGGCATGCATGTGGAAATGGGACATAAAGAGGTCGGCGGCATTAAATCAAAAGTGGATGACGGCGGCCATATTTTTGATGTCTGTGAACAGCTGGAATTGGATTGGCTCTTTTCTACCAATCCGTTGCAGGCAGCAGATAATGAATTGACTGCCCGTATTATAATCCGTGAAGTATTTCGCAGAAACGGTCTTGATGTATCTTTTAAGGCAAAACCGATTATCGGGGTTGCAGGAAATGGTGAACATACCCACGTGGGATTTGCCGCCCGCCTTAAGAATGGAAAAGTTTTGAATCTCCTTGCACCGGAAGATTTGAAAAAAGAATATCTTTCTACCATTGGATACGGATTTATCATGGGCGTCTTGAATAATTATGAAGCGACCAATCCATTTATTTCATCTACGACGGATGCGTTTAACCGGCTTAAACCCGGATTTGAAGCACCGGTTTGTATTGTGACATCTCTTGGGCATAAACCGGAGCAGCCCTCTCGGAATAGAAGTATCCTGATCGGTTTAATTCGTGATTTGGGGAATCCCAAGGCGACCCGATTTGAACTTCGTGCGCCAAATCCCTTTACAAATACCTATCTGGCTGTTTCCTGTCTGTACCTGACAGCATTGGATGGTGTGAAATATGCGGTAAATTGCGGAAAGACACCTGATGAACTTTTAAAGGAGCTTTCTAAAACTGCCGGAGAAGATGCCGATTATCTGCAGAAAGAAAGAGAGTACCGCTGCGAGAAGAATGTGTTCGAAGATTATACGCAGGAAGAGCGGGATGCAGTATTCGGGAAACCGCCTGCCACGGTATGGGAAAATGTAAAAATTATGAAAGAAAACCCTGATAAAGTGGCTGTCTTGACGCAGGGGGATGGTATTTCTGACGCTATCGTAGATTCTTTTGTGGCCGGTATTGTATATCGGTGGGAAAATGAGTTGATTGATCGTTTGATTCCGGACACGGAAGCAGCTGTAAAGCGTTATAAGAAACTTATTCATGAAGATGAACTTGATGAAGAACGTTGGGATAGCATCAGTACCAAGCGTATTGAGCTTATCAAGGATGGCAGGCATAAAAAATGCATCTGTACCAAACTGAAGGAGGCATTGAAGCGAAAGGACTATGATATGGCTTCCAATCTGCAGCGGGAAATGGTCCGCAAGACGGAAGCACTTGGTGAAGAATATCGTATATATGCTTTGAATATCATCGATTGATACCGGAATGAATTTGTTTTTGTCCAAAGGAACTGAACCGTAAAAAAGGGGATAATCCTTGTTTTACGGTTTTTTCTTTTACAGAGGCCGGATTTTTTCAAGCGTGGCGAGAAAGGCGGTTTTCTGATATTTCCGTTATTCAAAAATTTAAAGGGATTCTTACGGAATGACAATGATCAAAATAAATATGTATACTGGAATGAATAGCAGCTGGAAAAATGAAATAAAACGCAGAATTCAGGCTTTTCTGACATTTGAAGCCAAATCATTCGGGGAAACGATAAATATTTTTTATGCCGGTATGACGTACCTTTATCTGAATGTAGAAATAATTTGCATTATCAAGTGCCTTTATGCTAACCTAAAGGCAGAAATTTATTATTTGTTTTATATATAGGGAAGTTATCTAATTCTCTGAATACTTGTTCATGCGGTGCTATCAATAAGATGATTCGAAGTCGGATGGGAGAAAGGTAAACGGGAACTTTCTATGGACAAGGAGTTTTTTCTTAGGCATATAAAGCAAAAGAAAGATATTTACGGGGAGATTTTCAAGTATAGTAGATGCTTTGACATAAATAATAATATAAATGTTTTTGGTGTTTCTGCTAACTGTCTGATGGAAGCCCGGTCCAGTGAAGAAGAAACGGAATCGGGAAGGGAGCTTGTGTTTTTCAGGCATATAGATTTGTTGTCTGCTTACTTACAGTAGGCGTTTTTTATTGTCATAAGGGGTTATAAACGGTAAAGTGCCGTTTGTTATTTATCAGTTTTTTTAGATGGGAGGTATTCATGGAATGAAGAATGCAGTGCAGAAAACGGTCGGGAAGAAACGTAAGGGATTTATGCTTATTGAACTTCTCATGGTGGTAGCGATTATCGGGGTCTTAGCAGCGGTAGCAGTGCCTAATTTTATCGGTTTGACTGATGAGGCGAAAATAGCGCGTATCCAGGCGGATTTATCGACGCTCGGTTCGGCGGTAGAGGTGCACTATGCAAAACATGGAAGCTATCCTGCGGCGATTGGTGACTTGGTGAATGCGACAGGCAAGGACGGTTTTCTTAAGAGCGAACCGAAACCGCCGATTGATGGGGAAGCTTATTCTTTGAATGCCGCCACCGGGGAAGTCACTTATGTATTTAAGGGGACAACCTATTCGTCTTTTGGGAAAAATACGAAAAAGGGTTAGTATCAGTAGAGTATTTCAATGACTGATGAAAAGCGCTTGCTGAATGTGGGCGCTTTTTGTAATTTTAAAAGAAAAATAAGATGATAAAATGGAGGCGGAAAGGCAGTATTGATGGATATGAAGGTACTTGCTGAATGTGGAATTATGATAAGCCTGTAAAAGGGAAGACATACATTTGAAAATAAGCGGCTTGACAGATTGGGAGGAAAGTTTTATGAGTAAACAGAAGTTATTATTTCTATGTGTTTATTTAACAGCTTTAACTTTAATGGGTATCACACTACAGTTTTTTATTAAGATTTACTTGGCGGGGATTTATATGAATGCTACCTGGGTATCGGCACCACTTACAATTTTCATTTTGATTACAATTGTGTTGTTTGTTAGGGCTTATTGGATTTATCGAAAAATACCAAAAGATCAGGAATGATAGAAAGGTTCTCTTACAAAAAAGAGAACCTTTTAAATAGATTTATTTATGTATTTGAAATACTTTGTACAATCGCAATTGCGATGTTTGCGTCATGCGAGATACTTACCTCAAGTTCAGGATGGTCTTTGATGTAAGGCTTTCCGCTAGCATCATTTAGGATACTGTACTGTAAGTAATTTTTATCCTGTGTTGCCTTGAAGATAGCTTCTTTCGCCGCAAAACGTCCCGCAAAGTATTGTTTTTTCTGTGTGGTAGTATGCTTTGAGGAGAATTCTGCCATTTCAGATTGTGTTAAAACATGTGAAATAATGGGTTTTTCTAAGTCGATTCGAAGCATATCTACGATGTCTACGCCTAACATGGTATTATTATTACATAGTTGCGTGCATTTGGCGAATGCTTGCACAGTCAGTCAATCGACTGTAAAATATTGCAGAGGTTAATATGAAAGAAAAGAAGAATAAAAAGAAATTATCTAGAGTGGGAAGAATCGCACTTGATATCATCATGGTTGTATGTTTGGGTGTTGCGATTTTTTCTGGCTATCAGTTATATAAAGGTCTAGCAAGTTATAACCAAGCAGGAAATGCGTATGATAACTTACGTAAGAATGCCGTTACAACAAAGAAGGATACTGACAAAGATGATACAACTTCTACATTGGACTTTCAAAAGTTATTAGAGCAGAATCCAGACTTTGCAGGTTGGATTACACTTCCAAACTCAAACGTGGATTATCCGGTTGTGTTTGGCGCTAGTACAGATGAAAATAAGTATGGCAATAGCTATTACTTGGACCATTTATTTGATGGCACATACAATCTAAGTGGAACAATATTTATTGATTACAATAATGGAAGAGATTTCAGCCATAAGAATACTGTGATTTATGGTCATCATATGTTAAATGACTCGATGTTTGCGGATATCGAAAAGTATAAGGAACAGTCTTACTACGATAGTCATAAGGAAATGATTTTCCAGACACCAAATGGTACATACAAGATTTATCCGATTGCAGGATATTCTACAACGGGTACAGGCAACTATGTACAATATGATTTTGGTAGTGATAGTGAATTCTTAAGCTATATTGATCGTTTCGTGTCTGCCTCAACATTTAAGAGTGATGAGACAGTTTCGGCAACAGACCAAATTGTAATGTTATCGACATGTTCCTATGATGTTGATGATGGTAGATATGTATTAGTTGGAAAGCTGGTAAAAGTTTCATAAATAAGGAAATCGTTTATGACGGAACAAAATACAAACAGAGTAATTCAAAAGAAGAAAAAACGGAAGAAGAGATATATCAGCGCAAGATTTTTGTGGCTGATTCTTTTCCTTGCGAGTATTGTATTTGCGATTACATTCTGGCGTATGCCAATGTTTCCAATGAAGTGGAGTATTATTGTTGTACTTGTACTTGCGGTAATTGATTGGTTAACGTTCTTATTAACATCGAAGGTAAAGCCGAATAATGTATTTGCTCAGATTGTAAACACTGTGCTTGCGGTAGCGCTTATTATCGTAAATATTGCACTACCGTACTATACAGACCGCTTAAGTAATGTCTTTTCTTCTGTGTTAGGAAATGAGGTTAGAATTGGCATCTATGTTATGACAGATGCGTATAAAGAGAAGCACAAGGATGTTTTCGCTAACTCTCAGTATAAAGAGAGTATGAAGTTAGCGGAATATCAAAACGCAAAATTTGTCACTGCCTTAGGTGTTGATGGGAATAATCAAAACTACACATTAGACAAGCTTCGTGTGGATTTAAAGAATGATAATCTTAAGACCGTCAACAGTAGTTCCGTGCAGTCTGCAGTAAAAAACTTGTATACAAATCAAGGTGATGTATTGTTGTTGAGTGATTCGTATTTATCCACGGTTTTAGAGACAGATGAATTTAAGGATTTTAAGACAGACACAAAGCTGATTGGTAGCTATTTCCGTAAGGTAGAAACAACCCAAGCAACAGAAGATAAGACAAACCTTGCCAATACACCATTTACACTCTTTATCGCAGGAAATGATCAGCCAGGTGAGTTAAGCTTGGAAGGAAGAACTGACGTGGATATCGCAGTAACAGTAAATCCAAATACACATCAGATTTTGATTACGAACTTGCCACGTGATTCTTATATTCCAAATCCTGCCTATAAGAATCAGAACGATAAATTAACGCATCTTGGTCTAAATGGTATTCAGAATACATTAAAGGGCGCTAGTAACTTACTTGGAACAGAAGTGAATTACTACATGTTAGTAAACTTTACGACATTTGAAGATATTATTAACGCAATTGATGGTGTTGATATTGATAACCCATTTGAATTTACAACGCACTTTACAGGACGTACGTATCCACAGGGTACATTACATCTTGATGGAGAGTTAGCGTTAGAGTATGTACGTGAACGTTATAGTCTTCCTAACGGTGACTTTGATCGTAACCTCCACCAACAAATCGTTTTATCAGCGATTATTCATAAGCTGTTAAGTCCAGAGCTAATTAGTTCGTTTAATAATATTCTCAGTGCCTTGCAAGGTAAGTTCTTAACCAATGTTTCTACGGATTCAATTTATGCATTATGTAAGAAACAGTTGGATCAGAATATCCAATGGAATATTGTGAAGTATCATCTTGATGGTGATACTGGGAACGAATACTGTGCATCGGCACCAGATCAAGTATTATCTGTTGTATACCTGTACCAAAATCAGGTAGACTTTATTAACGCTGAGATTGATAAAGTAATGAATGATGAAATCATTTCCCAGGAAACACTGCCTGAGGGAACGAACAATAATTCCACAAATTAGGAGGATTTATGTACTGTATTAATGAGTTATATGATTTAGAACACACAGCTGCGAAAGACTATTTGTCACAATTTACGTATCCATGGGAAGCTCTCTCTGGAATCAAGGATTTCATCCTAAAGCTGGGTGAAAGCTTGGACAAGGAAGAATATTCAGAGGTATCTGAACATGTCTGGATTCATAAGACAGCGACAGTATTTCCATCTGCGTATATTGGTGCACCATGCATTATTGGGCCACGTACAGAAGTGCGCCATTGTGCCTTCATTCGCTCTGCAGCACTAGTTGGGGCGGATTGTGTGGTTGGAAATAGTTGTGAGTTAAAGAATGTTATTCTATTTGACCATGTTCAAACTCCACACTACAACTACGTAGGAGATTCTATCCTAGGATATTATTCTCATATGGGCGCAGGTTCTGTCACATCGAATGTAAAGAGTGATAAAAGACTAGTTACGATCCGTGAGGATGATCATCGTATTGATACAGGTCTTAAGAAGTTTGGCGCAATGCTTGGAGATTATGTTGAGGTAGGATGTAACTCAGTACTTAATCCAGGTACTGTGATTGGTAGACACTCTCGTGTATATCCAACATCTTGTGTTAGAGGTGTGGTACATGAAAATAGTATCTGGAAGAATGATGGTACAGTCATTTCAATTCATGAATAGAAAAATATAGTTGCGATAATGCAACTATATTTTTGTTAGTAGGTATTCAACGTTTTCGCGCTTTGTCGCAAAGGATGTCACAAAGCGTACAGCAGTATGTGTTTCATCAACCTTTGCCCAAGGGGTAAAGGCGAACTCTTTGGAAAGTTCTTCCAACTTTGTGTTTTCAAAGATTGGAAAGAGTTGGTTGGTTTCGGCTGGGAAGTAGAAACGATATCCCTTTGATTGAAATCCTTCAGTGAGTAAATCTGCCATATCGATCGCGTGTTTTGAGATTGTAAGATAGCGATTGTCTTTGAAGAGTTCTTCGAATTGGATGCCAAGCATTCTACCTTTGGCTAGCATTCCACCATGTTGTTTGATGGCGTAGCGGAAATCTTTCTTGTATAAATCATTTAAGATGACGATACATTCGCCAAATAGAGCACCGACTTTTGTGCCACCGATGTAGAATACATCACATAGATTTGTGATATCTTCGAAGGTCACATCATTCTTTTTGGCCATGAGGCCATAGCCAAGTCTTGCGCCATCGATAAAGAGAGGGATGTTGTGCTTTTGACATACTGTATATAACTCTGTGAGTTCTTGTTTGGAGTATAGGGTACCACTTTCTGTAGGGAAGGAAATGTATACAATCCCTGGTTGTACAGTGTGCTCAGCGTTTATGTCATTGTAGTGGTTTTGAATGAGTGTATCGACTTGCTTGGCTGTAATTTTACCATTGGATGTTGGTAGTGCTAGACATTTATGCCCTGCGGATTCAAGCGCACCTGTTTCATGTGCATTAATATGACCACTCTCTGCACAGATTGCGCCTTGGTGGTGCTTTAAGATAGATGTAATGACAGCGATATTGGTTTGTGTGCCACCAACCATGAAGTGAATATCCGCATCATTACGCTTGATTGTCTGTTGAATTAGTTTGGCTGCGTTTAAACAATGGTTATCTTTACCATAACCAACGGTTTGTTCGTCATTTGTATTTGTTAAGGCTGTTAGTATTTCAGGAATACAACCCTCAGTATAGTCACTATCGAATCGAATCATCTGATACCCTCCATATTTCGCGCTATAATTATAAGGCATAGAGATAAAAGTAGAAAAGAGGAAGTATATGCGTCGTTTTAAAGCAGAAGAGATTCAAGAAATCATTGAGATATTAAAAAAGGATGGGGTTATCAGTGTACCGACGGATACGGTATATGGTGTATGTTCGCAGGTATCAAGCGATCAAGCAGAAGAAAATCTAAGAAATGTAAAACACCGCCCTCTAACAAAGGCTTTTCCAGTGATGTGTGCGGATCTTGAACAGATTCAAGAGATTGCGGAAGTAGATGATAGAGCCAAGAAGGTCATTGAAGGCTTTATGCCAGGACCACTAACCGTCATATTAAAGCGTAAAGATGGAGTCAATCTATCCCAAGAAAACTTAGATACGATTGCGATTCGTATGGCTACGTCAAATACACTTGCGAAGATCATCAAAGGTTTAGGAAGACCTATCTTTATGACAAGTGCGAATCAATCGGGAGAACCAACTTGTACATCGTTAGATGAGATTGAAAAGAGTTGTCCTGATTTAGATGGAATGCTAGAAGGAAATGTCTCCTTTGGTGAAGCAAGTACCATTGTAGATTGCACAAAAGAAGAGTTAGTGATTTTAAGACAAGGTCCAATCACCATGCAGGACATCACAGAAAAATTATCGAAATAACCCGTGATATCCTTGCATGTATAGGTATCTTCTTATATCATTTAGAACAGGAAATACGGAGGAAAGAAGACAATGTTAGAAGTATTGAATCATCCCCTAATTACACATAAGTTGACACAGATGCGTCGTAAAGAGTGCGGAACAAAGGATTTCCGTGAGAATCTCGACGAGATTGCGGAACTAATGGCATATGAAGTATGCCGTGATTTACCAACAAATCCAATTGAAATTGAAAC
>ERZ773013.1105-NODE-1105-length-16420-cov-3.196761_pt1 | contig 16420 bp, 12 predicted proteins | sample MGYA00511670_ERZ773013 | MGnify/ENA primary metagenome ERZ773013 (study PRJEB29015, sample SAMEA2738120) | human oral metagenome | biome: human oral; feature: human-associated habitat; material: saliva | place: China | collected 2257 ... | reverse complement strand
GTCCTTGTTGCCGGCGATAGAGAGCAGCACGCGCGTGGCGCCGTCGGTAGAGGTCTCGAGCAGCGGGCTGGAGATGGCCTCGGCGGCCGCGTCGGTGGCACGGGAGTCGCCGGAGGCGGTGCCGATGCCCATCATTGCCGTGCCCGCGCCCTTCATGATGGTGCAGACGTCGGCGAAGTCGAGATTGATGAGACCGGGGACGGTGATGAGGTCCGTGATACCCTGGGTGCCCTGGCATAGCACGTCATCGGCCATGCGGAAGGCCTCGAGCATGGTGGTCTTCTTCTCGGAGAGGTCAAGCAGGCGATCGTTGGGGATCACGATGAGCGTGTCGACGTTCTCGGAAAGGTTCTTGATGCCCTCGGCGGCGGAGTTGTAGCGCTTGCGACCCTCGAAGGAGAAGGGCTTGGTGACAACGCCCACGGTGAGGGCGCCCACGTCGTTCTTGGCAATGTCGGCAACGATAGGGGCCGCGCCGGTACCGGTGCCGCCGCCCTCGCCGGCGGTGATGAAGACCATGTCGGAGCCGGCCAGTGCCTGCTTGATCTCGTCGCGGCTCTCCTCGGCGGCCTCCTGGCCAACCTCTGGGTTGGCACCGGCGCCCAGGCCCTTGGTGATGTCGGTGCCGATGTGGACCTTGATGTCGGCATCGGAGATGGCGAGCGCCTGCGCGTCGGTGTTGATAGCCACGAACTCGACGCCGCGGATGCCCTCCTCAATCATGCGGTTAACGGCGTTGGTGCCGCCGCCACCCACGCCGACGACCTTAATCACGGCGAGATAGTTGCTGGGGACCTCGGTGTCCTTCATCGTTTCCTCCTCGTTGGCGGCGGCCCTGTGCCAGCGCCCTTGCTGGTGCGTTCGTGCTTCGCTCATATGACGTTTTTCGTCCAGCCCCATGAAAAGCGCTGGTAGAAACCCTAAACCTCAGGTTAAGCCAGATGCTCCCCACAAAGCGACGTATATTTGCACATTGGGTGCACTCTCGTCAAACCCTTTGTGCAAACGGTGAAAATCGCAGGTAAACAGCATCGCTCTGAAGCGCGAAAACCCTCAAGTAAAACTTGAGTCTAATGTGCTGCCGCCCTAGTTTTTGCCATTCGAGATGCTTGCGGAGTCCGCCGAATCCGTCTTCTGGGTGGAACCTGTAGTGGACCCCGTTGATGAGGCGCCAACCGCCCCCGTCCCAGCCGTCACGTTCGTGGAATCAATCTTTCTGTATGAGGGGCTCGATGGCACGCGCACGTTGATGTAGGTAAGCTCATCAGGATACTCGACAAGCAGGCTCTTGATAACCTCTTCCTTCGAGGAGATGTCGCTTGGCGACCCCAGCGAGACCTCCACGCCACTTGAGAGGACGCACGAGACACTCGCCTCACTTGGCGCAGTAAAGCTCACAATCTGCGACGAGAAGTCGGACGAGAAGCCATCGAGGTAGCTCCTCACTGCGGCAATCACGTCGTCGGTGGCCTTGGACCCAGCCACTGGGTCGACCGTCGCGGGAACTCCGGTGATGAGAATTGCCCCAACCGAAGTTGCCTTCTCAAGGCCCACGTCGTCTGTCGACTCACCGTCGGAGACGTCAAGGTTCGCGGGCTCGAGCCAGACCTCCCCCTCGCCCAGATACCACGCCACGCTCCGCGAACTCATCACTACGACAGCCTCTACCTTGCGCTCGGTGACAGAGATCTTGAGCTTGTCCGGAAACTCGCGTTCGATGCTCACCGATGCGACCCATGGGTTCTTCATGAGGTTCCGGGTGATTGCATTGGTGTCGACGTTGAGAAGGGTCGTGCCCTCCTCGACGTTTGCAAGTTTCTGGATGTCATCTGCGCTCACGTGGTCGGAGGCCACGGCGTCGATGGACGTTATCCGGAAGGCCGAGGTATTGCTCAGGACGAGAAAAACTACGCCGAGAACAGCCGCAACGATGGCAGCCACAACGACGACACGCAGGACAATGCCCATGGCGTCAGCCGTACGCGCCTGACGCGCTCTGGCCTCCCTGGCCTCCCGCCCGCTCTTGGGTCGGGGGGTCCTCTGTATCCGCGGGGAAGATGCCTTCGGCTGATTGAGCTTGGGAGCGGCGACTGGCTTTGACTTGGGCTGTGGTTTAGCCTTGGGCTGGCGCACCGGCCTCGAGGCGGGCTTGGGAATTCGCACGGGACGCGGCGTACGACCGCGCGACACGGAAGCCGGACGAGATACGGGGGTGGGACGTCCCTGTGCCTGGCGCTTCGTGGCCTTGCGCGCCGTGGGCCTTCTCCTATCGTCTGACGCCATCCGCGCTCTCCCTATGCCCCAAACCCGAGCAGCTTGACCTCGGGCTGAAGGTCGATCTGGTACTTCTCCCGCACAGCATCATGGACGTGTTGCATGACCTCAACTACATCGTGGGCATGCGCACCCCCATCGTTCACGATGAAGTTGGCGTGAACATCGGAGACCACCGCACCGCCAATGCGATACCCCTTAAGACCGCAAGCCTCGATCATGACGGCAGCAGAGCGAGAGCCAGGATTCCTGAAGACCGAGCCGCAGCAGGGCCTTCCCATGGGCTGTGATTGGCTGCGTCGGCGCAACCGCTCCTCGACGTCGCGCGAGATTGCGTCACGGCTGCCCGGCGTGAGGCGGAAGCTTGCCTCGAGGATGATCTCGGTAGTGGGAAGCGAGGTCGTACGGTAGCCCCACTCGACCTCGGAGGAAGCATGACGCACCAGTCCCTTGCCCGGCCGCAGGCTCACTACATCCTCAATCACGCTGCCAACCCACTCGTGTCTGGCGCCGGCATCCATCGAGACGGCACCACCCACGGTGCCGGGGATACCCGCACAGAACTCGAGGCCGGCAAGCGAGCGCTTCATGGCCTCGGAGACGAGCTTTGGGAGCGGAAGCGCCGCTCCTGCCGTCACGCGACCATCCTCTGCAAAGCTCATGCGCGAGAACTCGCGGCCAAGCGTGATGACGCACCCGTCATAGCCGGTGTCTGCGGCGAGGATGTTTGAGCCCTTCCCCACGACCACCCAGGGCACGCGCTCGGCGCGCAGGACCTCGACGGTCTTGAGCAGGGCCTCGTAGGTATTCGCGCACACGAAGAGCGCGGCAGGGCCACCAATGCGGTAGCTCGTGCGGTGAGAGAGCCGCTCGCCGCGAATGACGTCCGCGTCAATGGCGCCCGAGAGGCCCATGTATGCGTTGAAGACACTCACGCCCGTTACTCGTCTTTCTTCTCGTCACGCTCGCGCATGGCAGCGATGAACGCGGGACCAATCTGGGTAACGTCACCTGCGCCCTGAGTGATGAGCAGGTCGCCGGGACGGCAGGTGTCGCAAAGGTTCTGGATGAGCTCGTGGCGGTTAGGGATATAGCGCACGTCGGGCACCATGCCCGCTGCCTCGACCTGAGCTGAGACGGTCTTGCCCGAGATTCCGGGGATGGGCATCTCGCCCGCCGAGAAGACGTCCATCACGCGTAGGACATCTGCCTTGTCGAATGCGTGCGCAAAGAGCGGCTCGAGTGCCTTGGTGCGGCTATAGCGGTGCGGCTGGAACACGCAGACGATACGGTCGAAGCCAAGCTGTGAAGCAGCGTCGAGCGTGGCGGCAATCTCGGTGGGGTGGTGGCCGTAGTCGTCCACCACGGTGATGTCATCGATGTCTCCCACGTGCGTGAAGCGCCTGCGCGCGCCCTTGAACTCCGAGAGCTTTTCGGCTGCCTGGGTGACGTCTGCGCCCAGGACGTCTGCCACGGCGATGGCTGCCGTGGCGTTTGCCATGTTGTGGCGGCCGGGATTCGACTTGATGGTGACCTCGACAGAGGTGCCGGAGGGAGTCTTCACCGAGAAGCGCATGGCAAGCCGGTGTGGTGCCAGGCCCCGCTCGGGAACACAGACGTAATCGTTGCCCTTGTCAAAGCCATAGGTCACCACGTGACGGCCGGTAGAGCGGGCAAGCTTGACGTAGTGGGGGTTGTCGCCGTTCACCACGACGGTGCCCTTCTCGCCCACCAGGTCCATGAAGGTGCAGAAGGTCTTCTCGATGTTCTCGAGCGTGCCGTAGTGGTCAAGATGGTCTTCCTCGATGTTGGTGACCACCACAACATCGGGGTTGAGGTAGAGGAAGGAACCGTCGGACTCGTCCGCCTCGCAGACAAAGTAGCCGCCCTCGCCGTTCCTGCCGTTGGTGTCGTAGCCCTCGACCACGCCGCCGATGAGGAAGGAGGGATCCCAACCCAAGCGATCGAGCATGGTAGCAATCATGGACGACGTGGTGGTCTTGCCATGGGTGCCGGCAACGGCAACGGTGATGGCATTGTTCGAGAGATACGACAGCATCTTGGCGCGCGGCCAGATGGGAATGCCCAGCTCGCGGGCACGAACGACCTCGGGGTTTGTCTCGGGGACGGCGCTTGAGGTGACGACCACCTCGGGAGAGACGCGGTCGATGGTTGCGGCGTCGTGCCCAATGGTCACGGCGATGCCTGCGTCCTCGAGCTCGCGCACATAGTGAGAGCTCTTGAGGTCTGAGCCGGTAACCTTGCAGCCACGCTTGTTGAGCACGAGGGCGATGCCGCTCATGCCCGCCCCGCCGATGCCCACGAAGTGGGCGCTCGAAATGCTCTTGCTCGTCTCGGCCGCGTTGTCGCGGGCCGTCTCCTCGATGTCTTCCATGGCTACCCCTTCCAAAGGTGCGCAGCGAGAAGACCCGCCACGGAAACTAGTTCGCCTAACCCATTAACTCTAGCCGATGGACGGCCCTTAGCGGGCCGCGCCGCGAAGGCACCACGGAGTTCCCAGGCTCTCGCATGCCGCCCGCGACACGCCTACCGCGCGGCGGCGCGCTCGACCACGTCTGCGAGCTTGGCAGCCGCCCGGTCCTGTCCAAGGCCCCTCGCGCACGCGCGCATGCGTTCGCGCCTCTCGGCGTTGCCCACAAGGTCGAGAAGGTCCTTGGCAAACGCATCTCCGTTAATCGCATCGTCGGCAAAGAGGTCGGCAGCGCCGGCATCCACCAGGTAGTGTGCGTTGGTAGTCTGGTGGTCACCCGTAGCCAGCGGGTAGGGCACAAGGACGCTTGGCACGGCAAGCGCGGCAATCTCGGCGATGGAGGAGGCGCCAGCGCGAGAGACCACGAGGTCTGCGGCCGCAAGGGCCTCGCCCATGTTTGAGATGTAGGGCACAACCCGCCAGCGCTCGCGCTCGGCCTCGGTGAGGTCAAGGGATGCCGCCACGTCGTTATAGAGCTCCTTGCCCGTGGAGTGCACCACATAGAGCCTGGGATCCTCGAGGAGGCGCTCCTTGAGGCGCACGACGGCCTCGTTCACGTGCTGGGCACCCAGGCTGCCGCCAAAGACCAGGAGCATCGTGGCGTCCTCGGGGATGGAGAAGGCCGCGCGTCCCGCCTCACGCGAGGCGGAGAGGACGCTCCTGCGCACAGGGTTGCCCGTGAGCACGAGGGCGTCGTCGCCGTGGACATGTCCCTCGAAGGCGGCGCGGGCCTGTGGCAGCGACACGCACACACAGCGTGCGTGGGCCGCGAGGGTCTTGTTGGCAAGCCCTGGGACCGAGTTCTGCTCGTGGAGCACGTAGGGCACGTGCTGCTTGCGACAGCGGTCCATGAGGGGAAGCTCGATGTAGGCACCAAAGCCCACCGCTACGTTGGGGGTGCCCTTCTCGGCAAAGACCTCCCCCACTCTGTCCGACGCCTTGCGCTCGCGCACGAGCGCTGAGAAGAGCGTCCACGGCCTCGAGCGGTCGAAGCCGGTCACATGGATGGGCTCCAGCTCGAATCCGGCCTGCGGGACGAGCGTCCCCTCGAGCTTTGCGCTCTGTCCAAAGAAGCGCACATGATGGCCGCGAGCCGAAAGCTCCTCGGCCAGCGCCAGCGCCGGGTTGATGTGACCTGCGGTTCCACCAGCAGCGATTGCAACCTCGAGACTAGTTTCTGCCACGCCTGCCATCCCCTCTTCCGGACCCACGCCCACGGAGCCTCTCCGCGGCACTGGGGCCGAGGTCTATACGTCCACCATCGTACCTGCTGGTCCGCCGTCACGAGACCCACGGGCCCTCGGCTGCCGGCTTGACCGGCTTCCTCCGTCGACCATGCGCAGGCCAGAGCCGACATCCCCACGCGGTCGGGCGGAGCGCGGCGTAGGCGTGCCCACCAGAGAGATGCCCGGGGAGCCCGAGGGCGCAGACCCTCTGGCCTCTTCCCCGTCCGCAAACTGCCAGGACTGGCGACTACGGTCATGGACGGTCTCGGGCAGCGTCGAGTGGTTGGACACCGAGACGATCATGCCCACCAGCATGAGGCAGCTCATGATGGTCGACCCGCCATACGACACAAAGGGGACTGGCTTTCCCGAGAGCGGGGTGATGCCCAGGACGCCGCAGACGTTCACGAGTAGCTGGATCACTATGAGCGAGGTGCAGCCCGCCGCGATGAGCCTGCCACACATGTCGGGCGCGTAACGAGCAATGCGGAAGCCCGCCCAAGCGAGGACTCCAAAGGCTGCAAGCACGCCGAGCGTACCCACAAGGCCAAGTTCCTCGCCCACCACGGCGAAGATGAAGTCGTTGTATGCCATGGGCAGGTAGGAGTACTTCTGCTTGCTCATGCCCAGACCCACGCCAAAGAGCCCGCCAGATCCAAAGGCGTAGAAGCCCTGGATGAGCTGGTAGCCAGAGCCGGTGGGATCGCTCCAGGGGTCGAGCATGGTCACAATGCGGGCGCGAGAGTAGTCATCCTTGAGCGAGAGGACAAGAACCCCTACCACGCCAACGGCAAGCACCACGAGGATCCAGCGACGGTCCATGCCGGCAAGGTAGGCCATCACGATGAGGGTTGCCGCAATGATGAGCGTGGAGCCCTTGTCGGGCTGCAGCAGGATGAGCACGAGTGGAATACCCACAAAGACCGCAAGGTTCTTGACGAAGTCCTGGAACACCATGGCCTGCTCATCGTAGTAGCGCTCTGCGAGGTCTGCGGCCACAAGGATGATGGTGATCTTTGCAAATTCGGAAGGCTGGAGCGTGAAGGGGCCAATGGCAATCCAACGCGTGGCTCCATAGGCATCGGTACCCGCTATGGGCAGGAAGATCAAGAGCAGGAGGCCGATGGTGAGAAACCAGATAAACCTGACCAGGCGCTTTCCCCAGAGGTGGTAATCCCTGCTCGCAATGAACACGGCGAACGCCGTGCCTAGGGCGGCAAAGATGAGCTGGCGCTTGAGGTAGTAGGCGGGGTCGTTGCCCAGCTTCTCGGAGGTGAGCGACGTGATGGACGAGGCCGAGTACACCATGAGAAACCCAAAGCAGGTGAGGATGACCACCACGGCTATGAGGATGAGCCTGGGCTTCATGAACCTCTCGGGAACGCCGAGGATGGTCTTCTCGACCGACGAGCGCCCCGAGCTCCTTCCCCGCCCAGAGCGCCGGGAGGAGGGGCGAGGCCGCGGGGCGGCAGAGCTTCTGTATGTGGACGCCTGGGCCACTAGCGCAGCCCCCCTGCCGCGACGCGCTCAACAGCAAGGCGCTTGAAGAGCTCGCCACGCTCCTCCATGTTGTGGAACTCGTCGAAGGACGAGCACGCGGGCGAGAGCAGCACCACGTCACCCGTCTGGGCTCGCTCGCATGCGGCGGAGAAGGCCTCGCGCATGTGGGGCTCGCGAACAACCTCCAGCGCGGAGCTCGACGAGGCAACCTCGTCCTCGAGGGCGCGGGCGATCCTCTCGCCAGCGGCGCCGTAGCACACGGCCACGCGGCACCGAGCCGCCACCACATGAGCGAGCGACGTGAGGTCGGTGCCCTTGTCGTGGCCACCCAGGAGCACCACGATGCTTCCCGGCTTGAAGGCCGTGAGGGCCTTCCCGACAGAATCGGTGTTGGTGGCCTTGGAGTCGTTCACAAAGCGCACGCCGGCGACCTCGCCGCAGGGCTCGATGCGGTGCTCGAGCGGAGAGAAGGCGAGAAGCCCACGGCACGCGTCCTCCTCGGACACGCCCAGCTCGAGCGCCACGGCAGATGCCACGAGGGCGTTCTCCTCGTTGTGCTCGCCCTTGACGAGAAGGTCGTCCGCCTGGGCGAGGACGTGCTCAACGCCGTCGAGCCGCACCACGAGGCGTCCGTCTCGCACGAAGGCCGCACACGGCGTTGCGGGGTCGCGACGCACGTCCACACGACACACACGGAGCCCTCGAGCGTCGAGGCGGTCGATGACGGCACGGCACCAGTCGTCGCCGTCAAAGACCACGGCGAGGTCCCCCGCTCCGAGGTTGGCAAAGATCTTCTCCTTTGCCTGGGCATATGCCTCCATGCTGCCGTGCCACTCCACGTGGTCGGGCGTCACGTTCATGAGACAGGCCACACGCGGGTGCAAAAGGCGCGTGGTTGCCAGCTGGAAGCTGGAGAGCTCTGCCACAAACCACGAGCCGGGCTGGCGCTCGGCAAGGCGGCTCGTGATGATGGTGCCAATGTTGCCCACTGCCTCGGCGGAGCGGCCGCCTTCGCGCAAAAGCGCCGTTGTGAGGGTGGTCGTGGTTGTCTTGCCGTTAGTGCCGGTGATGCCTACCCAGTTCTGGGGGCTCTCGCGCCAGGCAAACTCAGGCTCGCCGATGATCTCTTTGGCATGTGCTGCGGCCGCCTGGAAGAAGGCCGAGCTCATGGGGATGCCAGGAGACGCGATGGCCAGGTCGTACGTGCCCTCGACCTCCTCGGTGCCCAGGACGCAGCGAACGCCCAGGCCATCGAGCTCGCGCGTGACCTCGCCCCCATGCGAGGAGGCGCCACCAAAGAGCGTGACCGAGGAGACCCTCTCCCCCTGGCCCACAAGGTAGCGGCAGACCGCCTCGCCCGTGTGTCCAATGCCCAGAACGGCGACGTTACCAAGACGCGCCGAGGAACTACTGTCCTGCATGAAATGCCCCCTAGCCAAGCTGGAAGTACAGCGCAAAACCAAGGACCGCAAACGCGGCCGAGACAATCCAGAAACGGATGACCACCTTTGTCTCGCTCCAGCCCTTCTTCTCGAAGTGGTGGTGAAGCGGGGCCATGAGGAACACGCGCTTGCCTGTAGCCTTGAAGCTCACAACCTGGATGATCACCGAAAGCGCCTCGACGATGAAGAGGCCGCCCATAACGAGAGAGCAGATCTCGGTCTTGGTGAGGACTGCCAGTGCCGCGAAGGCACCGCCAAGGGCAAGCGAGCCGGTGTCACCCATGAAGATCGAGGCGGGATAGCAGTTGTACCAGAGGAAGCCAATGCAGGCGCCCGCGATGGTTGCGGCAAAAACAGAGAGGCCAAGCTGGTCTTCGTTGAAGGCGACCATGGCCATCACAACCATCACCACGAGCACCGTGCCACCCGCAAGGCCGTCGAGGCCGTCGGTGAGGTTGACTGCGTTGGAGAAACCAGCCAAGAGCAGGAAGACAAAGAGCATGTAGAGCCAGGGGACTCGCACGCCACCGATGGCGATGGAGAGAACCCCCAGGTCAAGTGTCGCTCCTCCAGGGAACTCAATGGTGGGCGCGACGCCGCACAGGTTGACGGCCACCAGGCAGAAGACCACGCACACGACAGTGAGGCCAGCCATCTTCTGCGAGGGCGTGAGGCCAAGCGAGCGCTTGTGTGCCACTGACTCAATGTCATCGAGAAGTCCCAGGGCACCCGTCGCGAGCATCGCAAAGAGCGCAAGGAAGAGCATGGGCGACCAGGGTGCCATGAGGAGCGTGGTCACCACCACGCCGAGAAGAATCACGATGCCACCCATGGTGGGCGTACCCTGTTTCACGAGGTGGCGCTTGGGGCCGTCTGCCCTAACCTGCTGACCAAGCCCCTCGTGGCGCATGAGCTTTATGAAGAAGGGCATCACGACGGCGGTGATGACGGCAGCTGCACCTGCCGCCAGAAGCACCTGGTAGCTTGGGTATGCGGGATTTCCCACAATGAACATCAGCGAAGCACTCCCCTCGCAAACGCATCCAGACCGCAGGAACGGGACGCCTTGACCAGCACGAGGTCACCCCGAGAAAAGACGGGGGCGAGCGTCTCCACGGCAGCGTCGACCGTGGGAAAGAGCTGTAGGCGGTCCTCGGAGGCACCCATCGTCCGCGCCGCCTCGGCCATCTCGGAGGCAAGCCCCCCGCCAATGAAGACAAGCATATCAAGACCCTTGGCAGCGGCATAGGCGCCCACGTAGCCATGGAGGCGTCGCTCCTCGCTGCCAAGCTCCCCCATCTCGCCAAGAACGGCAACGCGCATCCCCGTGGCGTCCATCTCGGAGAGAACGTCGAGGGCGGCGGCCATAGAGGCGGGGCTGGCGTTGTAGGAGTCGTCGATCACGCGCACGCCGCGGGGAGACTCGCATACCGCAAGACGCATGCTCGCCGCAGGCATCTCTGCCATGGCGTCTGCCGCAGCATCGCGGTCAAGGCCAAGCGCCTCCACCACGGCCATGGCGAGAAGGAAGTCGGGCACAACCTGGCGGCCGGGGACCGAGGGCGTGACCCTCTTGGACCAGCCGTCCTTGCACGTGACGGTAAACGAGGCAGCACCTGTGCCGGTGAGCTCGACGTCTGTGGCGCGCACGTCGTCGCCCTCACGCTCTCCCACATACGCCACGCCCACACCCGCTGGACGCGCGAACCCATCGGCGATGAAGGGCGTGTAGTCGTTGGAGCTCGTGAGCACCAGAAGGGGCTCCACGCCGTCAGACGCCACCATGCCCGAGACCACCTCGGCCTTGGCGCGGGCAATGTTCTCGCGCGAACCAAGAAGTCCAATGTGGCTCGTGCCCACGTTGGTGATGACGGCGAGCGTGGGCGCACAGCATGCGGCCATGCGCGCGATCTCATCGGGATGGTTCATGCCCATCTCGCAGACGAGGACCTCGGCATCGTCGGGCACCGAGAGCACCGTGAGGGGAAGGCCAATGAGGTTGTTGAGGTTTCCCTGGGTGGCGTGGACGCGGCGCGCGGTCGCAATGCCCGTGCGCAGAAGGTCCTTCGTCGTGGTCTTGCCCACCGAGCCGGTAACCCCCACCACCAGCCAGTTGGGGTGACGAGCACGCCACTCGTGGGCAAGGCGAAGCAGGAACTCCTCGGCGTCATCGTCCTGGGGTCGCACCACGGCGCAGCCGCGCTCTCGCGCAAGGGCAAGAAGCGAGGGCTCCGGCTCGCGCGTCACCACGACGCACGATGCCCCCGCCTCAACGGCGGCAGCCGCATAGTCGTTGCCGTCAACCTTCTCGCCGAGAAACGCCACAAAGACGGAGCCGGCGCCGACCTTGCGCGAGTCTATCTCGACCGTGCCAGCGACGTGCGCGGCCGGCGTTCCCTCGAGCAGTTCCGACCCCGTTGCGAGCACGAGGTCTGCTATGTCCATCGAAAGCATAGGCTCCCTCACCTATTTGGTTTTTGACGTGGTAGTCGTGGAGGCATCCGGGGAGATACCAAGATCTGTAACGGCAGCCTCCACTATCTCCTTGAAGGTGGGTGCCGCCGAGGAGAGCGCGAGGTGCGGCGTGCCGTTGAGGCCAACATAGACCAGCACGCTGGGGTCATCGGCGTTTGCAAAGCCACACAGCGACGACACGTACCTGCCCTGCTGGTAGCCGCCCGACTCGCTTGCCTGCTCGCCGGTGCCCGTCTTGCCAGCGATGGTGTAGCCGTCGACCTGCCCGCGCTTACCCGTGCCGTCGGTCATGACCGACACCATCATGTCGGTAACCTCGTCGGCCGTCGTCTTGGAGATGACCTGGTCGCCCTCGGGCCAGCTGACCTCCTCATCGCCCTTGGATATGAGGAAGTGGGGCGTGGTGGGGATGCCGTCGTTTGCCACGATGCCAAACGCGCGCACGATTTGCACCATGGGCACGGCAAGCGCCTGACCAAAAGCCATGGCTCCAAGCGTTGCGCCCGTGTAGTCCTCGTAGCTGGTTACGATGCCCGTTGCCTCGCCCGGGTAGTCGATGCCCGTAGCGTGCCCTATGCCAAACTTGTCGACGCCCTCCGCGAAGCGCTGGGCGCCGATTACCTCCTGGGCAAGGAGCGACACGCCAATGTTCGAGGAGCGCACGAGCATGGTGCGCACCGTCATGTCCTCGGCACCACTGCGCGCCTCGTCATCGGTCACCCAGTCGTCGCCGGCAAGGATCCTCAGGGGCACGTTGTAGATGCTATCAGCATTGAAGAGGCCGTTCTCGACGCCAATCGATACGGTCAAGATCTTGAACATGGAGCCGGGCTCGTATGAGGCGGTCACAGGCTTGAGAGTGAGCGCGTCATAGCTGGTATTTGCAAGGTCGGAGAGCTTGGCCAAGGGCGTAGAGCATGCGGCGTATATCTCGCCCGTCTTGGGGTTTGTCACCATGACCGAGCCGGAATCCGCTTCGTAGTCTCCGACTGACTTGGAGATGACCTCCTCGGCCTTCTCCTGGATGTCGATGTCGATGGAGAGGACGAGGTCCTGGCCGTTCTTCGCCTCGGTGACCTGGGAGGTGCCACCCGCGATGGGCGTACCCGTGAGGCCGGTCTCGACGATCATCTGGCCGTCCGTGCCCGAGAGGGCGTCGTTGTAGTAGTACTCGAGGCCGGTGAGGCCCTCATCGTCTGTACCCACGACGCCTAGCACCTGGCTCCCCACGTCTCCATACGGGTAGACGCGCTTTGTGTCATCGAGGTAGTAGACGCCCTTGAGCTTGGCGTCCGAGAGCTGCTGCTTTATTGTGTCCGCAACGTCTGTGTCAACCTGGCGCTCAACGTAGGCAAAGGTGGAATCGGTGGTGAGCGCCGACGTGTAGTCGCCCGCAGTGCTGCCCAGGTTCGCTGCAAGAATCTTTGCCACGCCCGAGGGATCCGTAATCTCCTTGGGGTTGCAATAGATGGTCTTGCAGTCGACGCTCATGGCCAGCACGTTGCCATTGCGATCGTAGATGGTCCCACGCTTGGCGTGGAGAGTGATCACATTGGTACGGTGCTGCTCAGCTGCCTCGGAGAGACTTGCAGAGTCGATGACCTGGAGCCACATGAGACGCCCCGCCACAATGGCGAAGGCAACCATCAGAATGATGAAGATCATCCGTGTGCCGCTGTCGAAGCCACCGGGGCCTGAGCCACCTGGCCTCGACGCACGGGCACGGTAACGGGCACGAGAGGCCTCGTCATACGAGGCCTCCGGGATCCCACGCCGCCCTTGGCGGCTCTGTCTCATGCTCTCTCTCACAAGGGAGTAGTCTACGCCTCGGGTGAGGCAGTATTGGCATCTGTCACGGACTGCGCAGCATCCCCATCCGTCGTAGCTTCTGTGGCGGTGACGTTGGTCGTAGTCGTGGCGGAAGCAGCACTGGCGGACGAGAGATCGAGTACCTCTCGGTTTGTCGAGAGGGACATTCCGTAGTTCTGCGTGGCAATGCGGCTTATGCGGCTCGAAGAGGAAAGAACCGACCGCTCAACTTGGAGGTCTTCATTGAGCGCCTGCGCCTCCTTGATCTGGGAGCGCAGCGTCGAGTTGGCCTGGAGCGTCGAGACCGTAGCCGTGGAGAGCGCCACGCGGCAGGCTCCGAGGGCAATGAACACGAGGGCGCATACCACGATGGTGCGGACTCGCTGCAGGAACTGGGGGCTCACGCCTGCCCTTGCGCGGGCATCAAGTCCGCCACCGGTGACGACCGAGAAGGAGGGGCGCTGCTCGACGCGTTCGTCGCGGCGCTCGCGGCTCCTCTCGGCTGCATCCATCATGACGGCCTCTGACCCCTGATACCTCATCATTGTCCCTTGTCTCCCGGCGGTGCCGGATGTCGTGCGTGCTGGTACGTTGGTGGTGCGTTTGTGGTGCGTTTAAGCTGCGTTGGTGGTTCGTAATGCTTCGTTTTTTCGTGCTATGCAGACGACCTTGCGGTCGGGTGCGACGATTCCGTGCCCTCGTTCGTGACGTCGAGCTTGACCGCCACGCGCATGAGCGCACTTCTCGCCCTTGGGTTGGAGGAGACCTCCTCCTCTCCCGCGACGAGCGGCTTTCTCGTCCTGACTTCGACTATCGGCACGTGGCCGCATACGCACACCGGGAGGTCCGGCGGACAGATGCAACCCTGTGAGAGCTCGGAGAAGACGTGCTTCACGATGCGGTCCTCGAGCGAGTGGTAGGAGATGACGCAGATCCTGCCACCTGTGTTCGCCCAGCGGACGGCGGCGCGAAGGCCTTGGTCGAGGGCGTCGAGCTCGTGGTTCACCTCGATGCGCAGGGCCTGGAAGGTCTTGCGCGCGGGGTGGCCTCCGTGGCGGCGGGCAGCCGCGGGTATCGCTCTCTTGATCACGTCGACGAGCTGGAAGGTCCTCTCGATGGGCGCCTTCTCGCGCGTCTCCACGATTGCGCGGGCTATGCGCGCCGCGTACTTCTCGTCCCCGTACACGCGAAGGATTCGGGTGAGGTCGGCTTCGTTGTATGTGTTTATGACCTCTTGTGCGGTTGGGGTGTCTTTCCCCGAATCCATGCGCATGTCTAGGGGGGCGTCCTCGTTGTACGAGAAGCCCCGTTCCGGAATGTCGAGCTGGGGAGAAGAGACCCCCAGGTCGAAGAGGAAGCAGTCCACGCCGGGGACCCTGGCGCCAACGAGCAGCTGGTCAAGGTCTCCAAAGTTGCCCTTGAGCGGAAGGAACTCCGCCTGGGGCGCCTCCCGTGAGAAGCGCTCGGTTGCCGCCTTCAAGGCCATGTCGTCTTGGTCGATGCCAATCGAGAGGCCGTCGGGGGCGATTCTCTGCGCGAGCGTAATGGAGTGTCCGGCCCCGCCGAGGGTGCAGTCGCAGACCACCTCTCCCGGCTTGGGGTCGAGCTCGGCGAGGACCTCGTCGAGCATCACGGGTACGTGCCGATATTCGGATGTCAAGGCGCTCCCCTCCCCTTTGCCTACTCGCCAAAGAGAAGCGACTCGAGGCGGTCAACCGCATCGTCGGAGGCGAACTTCTCGTTCCAGCGATCGGCGTTCCAGATCTCGAAGTGGTCGCCCGCGCCGACGACCATGAGGTCGCCGTCGAGGCCCAGGCGCTGGCGCTGGCCGCAGGTCGTCTCGTCGATCTTGCCGAGGGCAACACGACCGGCGGAGTCGATCTCCACCGTCGTGGCCATGGCATTGAGGCGAAGCAGGGTCTCTGCGTCGTTGCGGCTCCTGGGGTCGAGGTTCAGGCTGTTGACCCATGCCTCGAACGCCTCGGGGGTGTAGCCGTAGAGCGCGTCCTTGCGTGGGATGAGCTGCACGAGCTCGCCGAACTGCTTGCGCAGGATGGCGGGGAGGGTGACACGAGACTTGGAGTCGAGGCTACGCTGGTACTGGCCAGTGAGCATGTCGCCCTCCTCTCGTTGACACTCGCGCCCACGTTTGAACGTGGAACAAACTATAGACCAAAACCGACACCTAGCCACACCTAAAAACACTTTGCGACACATAAGGGCGAGTTTTGGCCACAGGCGGTGATCTTTGTTCGCAAGCGGGATGTGAGAGGAACGACGATGCCCCCATATGTTGTGGTTGGGCGTCGTGCAAACACAACGAAACGGCAGGGAGTACGAACACCGAGAAACGAATTGTGTTGGTGGGATGAAGGCGGCGGTGGGGCAGAGTGTGGGGGTGTGTGTGGGGTGGTGGCGGGCCGTCGCCGGGAGCTGTTACAGGAGTCAGGGCTCGCTGCAGGAATCAAGGGCGCCAAAACTCAGAATCTGTACAGGAGGAAGAATCGGGATCATGCCGGGCCCAGCGCAACCGGGCCGAGCGCCACGGGGCGCGGCGCCGGCGCACTCCCTACTCGCGCACGTGGGCGCGGGGGTGCGCCGCCAGGTAGACGCCGCGCACGTGCGTGCGGTCAACGTGTGTGTACAGCTGGGTAGTCGAGATGTCGGCGTGGCCGAGAAGCTCCTGGACAACGCGCAGGTCGGCACCACCCTCGAGCAGGTGCGTGGCAAAGCTGTGCCGCAGCGTATGGGGGTGCAGCCCGTGCACTCCCACCACACGCCCGGCCCGCTCCACGATTGCGTGAACGGACTGTCGAGAGATGCGCCCGCCGCGCTGGTTGAGAAAGATTGCCTGCGTGGGCGTGCGCCCCACAAGCCCCGGACGCCACAGCTCGAGGTACTCCCCCATCACTCGCGCGGCCGACCCCATGATGGGCACCACGCGCTCCTTCGACCCCTTGCCAAACACACGCACGACCTCCTCGTCCAGCCGCACGTCGCGCAGGTCGAGGCCGCACAGCTCCGAGACGCGAAGGCCGCAGCCATAGAGCGTCTCCAGGATGGCGCGGTCACGCTGGCCCGCTGCGGTCTTGGGGAACGGCTGGTCGAGAAGGGCCTCGGCCTGCTCAACGCCCAGGACGTCGGGCAGGCGCTCTGGCTTCGCGGGCAGCGGCAGGTCGGCCGTGGGGAAGTTCTCGCAAATC
>ERZ773013.1103-NODE-1103-length-16439-cov-3.135254_pt1 | contig 16439 bp, 16 predicted proteins | sample MGYA00511670_ERZ773013 | MGnify/ENA primary metagenome ERZ773013 (study PRJEB29015, sample SAMEA2738120) | human oral metagenome | biome: human oral; feature: human-associated habitat; material: saliva | place: China | collected 2257 ... | reverse complement strand
CTGCCGCCTCGGGCGTGCTGGTGGTGGGCGTTGGCCAGGGCACGCGCCTCATGGGCCTTCTCACCGCCGAGCGCAAGCGCTACACGGCAGGCATCCTCTTTGGGTGCGAGACAGACACCGACGACGCCGATGGCGCCCCCACGGTTGCCGCCGATGTTCCCGAGCGCCTGGCCAGCGAGGACGTGGCACGAGAGGTTCTCACCGGCTTCGTCGGCGAGCAGGACCAGGTGCCACCCGCATACTCCGCCATCTCCGTGGGCGGCCAGCGCTCCTACGCGCTCGCCCGCGAGGGGAAGGTGCCCGAGCTGGCGCCACGACACGTCACGGTCTTCTCGGCCACGCTCGTCGAGATAGCCTCCGTCGAGGGGCAGCTCAGCTGGGTCGTGGACTTTGACGTGTCCAAGGGCACCTACGTGCGGAGCCTTGTGCGTGACATCGGCCGTGCCGCTGGGTCGGCCGCCCATCTCGTTGCGCTGCGGCGCACGCATTCCGGCTCGGTGGGACTCGGCAACTGCCTGCCGCTCGATGCCGTTGACGCGGCGCACAGCCCCGAGGAGGTCCTCGCCCACGCGCTCGACCCGGTGGCTGCGCTGAGTGCCCCGGTGCGCAGGCTCAGCGCGCAGGAGGCGGCGGACGCAGCGTGCGGAAAGGCCATTCCTGTGGGCACGGTTGTCTGCGCAGACGGCACCGAGCGTGCGCCAAAGCTGGGAGAGCGCGTTGCCATGGTCTTTGACCAGCGGCTCGTTGGGGTGTGGAGCTGCGGGAGGCGCGGCCTTGTCTGCGCGGTCAACTTCCCGGCGGGCATAACGGGGGTGCGCGCATGACGAGAGGGCCCTTCTCCGCCGCCCCCGCCTGGCGCGAGCCCGCATGGCCGCTCGCCCCGGAGGAGGCGCGACGGCTTGCTGCCGCATCGACCTTCTCGGGCGCGTCTCTGCCTTCGGCGGTGCGCGCGGAAGACGCGACGGCATACCTGGCACCTGGCGTGTCGTTTGGCCTTGACCAGCGCTTTGTTTGCGTGATCGGCACCTTCGACGGGCTCCACGAGGGGCACCGCTCCCTCATCGTCGAGGCAGCTGCGGACGCTCGTTCGCGCCGCCTGCCTCTTGCCCTCGTGACCTTTGATCCAGACCCCTCGGAGGTCCTCTCCACGCGGCCGCCGGAGCGACTGCTCTCGGATGCGGACCGCGTGCGCTCGCTGTCCCTCGCCGGGACGGACGCCATCGTGGTCCACCACTTCACGCCCGAGCTCGCCGCCCTCCCGTACGACCGCTACGTCACCGAGGCCCTCGGGGGTATCCTTTGCCCCGCCGCCATCCACGTGGGCGAGGACTTCCGCTTTGGTGCTGGTGGTGCCGGCACGGTAGCGGCCATGGCTAGCCTGGGTGAGAGGTGTGGCTTCGAGGTCTTTGGGCACACGCTCGTGACTTCTGAGGGCACCCCCGTCTCGGCCACTCGCGTGCGTGGGCTGCTGCGCGAGGGCAAGGTCGAGAAGGCCGCCAAGCTCCTGCTTCGCCACCACTTCCTTGGCGGGAGCATCATCCACGGCCGTGGCGAGGGGACCTCGTTTGGCTTCCCCACGGCCAACGTGGAGCTGGACGGGCGCGACTGCCTGCCCGCGGACGGCGTCTACGCCTGCCTCGCCATCATCGACGGCCGCGTGTGGCCGGCTGCGGTCAACGTGGGGGCGCCTCCCTCGTTCGACATGGCGGCCGATTCCATGCTCGAGGCCAACCTGGTGGGCTTCTCGGGCGACGTCTATGGCGAGGAGGCACGCGTGGTGTTTCTCCGCCATCTTCGCGCCTCTCGTCGATTTGACTCGCTTGCCGAGCTGGAAGCCGCCGTGTTGGGGAACATCCAATGGGTACGGGAGAACGTCGGAGAGGAGTGCGTGGGGGTGGTCGCTTGATCAGCGACGAGGACAAGGAGCGGGTCCGTCAGGCCACCGACATCGTGCAGCTGGTGGGCGAGACGGTCGAGCTGCGTCAGCGCGGGCGCGAGTTCTGGGGCTGCTGCCCCTTCCACCACGAGAAGACCCCATCGTTTAAGGTAGACCCGGCGACGGGCCTGTGGCACTGCTTTGGCGCGTGCAGCGAGGGCGGCGACGTATTTAAGTACGTGATGAAGCGAGAGAACCTCTCGTTTCCGGACTCCATACGCTACCTGGCCGACCGCGCGGGCATCGAGCTTAACGAGGACAGGAGCGCCTCCCGCGGGCCGCGCAAGAACCGCCTCATCGAGGAGCTCACGCTTGCGGACGACTACTACCATACCCTGCTCATGCGCGGCCGCGGCGACGGCTCTGCCGCCGCGCGGGCCTATCTCGCCGGACGCGGCTTTGGCTCCGACGTCTGCCGGCGCTGGCACCTGGGCTACGCTCCGGGCCGCGGCTCCCTTGTGGCGTACCTGCGTGGAAAGGGTTTTAGCCCCAAGGAGATGATCGCCGCCAACCTTGCGGTCGAGCGCTCGGGGCGCCTTGCCGACTGGTTCTACGACCGGGCGATGTTCCCCATCCACGACGAGCAGGGCAGGACCATCGCCTTTGGCGGCCGCATCCTGCGCCCGGCCAGCAACGCGCCCAAGTACCTCAACACCCGCGACACCACAGTCTTCAACAAGGGCAAGCACCTCTTTGCCTACGACTGCGCCAAGGAGACCATGGCCGCCACGGGAACGGCCGTCGTCTGCGAGGGCTACACCGACGTCATCGCCATGCACGAGGCGGGCTTCACCAACGCCGTTGCCGCGCTGGGCACCGCCTTTCGCATCGACCACATTCGCCTTATGGAGCGTCAGCGCGTCTCTCGCATCATCTGCATGTTCGACGGCGACGAGGCCGGGCAGCGCGCGGCCGAGCGGGCGGTGCAGTTCATCGACAAGACCTCGGCCTCCATGGTCTGCGTGGTGCTGCCGGACGGCCAGGACCCCATGGAGTTCCTCTCGTCCCACGACGCCTCGGCTATGCAGGCGCAGCTAGACGCTGCGGTGCCGCTCATGGACTTCGTGTTCACAAAGCGCCTCGCGGGATACGACCTCTCGGCGCCGGGGCGTCGCGTCAAGGCGCTCGACGAGATGGCCCAGCTCCTGGCCCCGCTCAAGAACTCGGTGCTTCTCGACGAGTACGCCACGCAGCTCGCGGACGCCCTGGGCATGGACGTTTCTGAGACAAAGCGCGTGATTCGCGAGAAGCCCGTGAAGGCCGCCGAACCCGAGGTGCGGGAGCGGCGCACGGAGGTCCCCGCGGGGGCGAGGCCCCGCCAGGCGGTGCGGAGCGTTCCGGACCCCGAGGACGACTACGTGCCCGTGCTTGAGGACTACGTGCCGGCCGATGCCTACGATGGCGCGGAGCCGGTGGCACCTGTGGGCGGTACGCCCTTCTCGGTCTCGCGCATGCTCTCGGGCGACGAGCGCATGCAGGTGGCGGTGGAGCGGGAGCTCCTCTCGATGCTCGCGGCAATGCCTGACGAGGTGCGCCCTTACGCCGACCGCCTCGCCGATGTGATGTGGGCAGACGCCCGCCACGAGGGGATGGCCTGGGCCATGCTCGCCACGCCGGAGGGCACGGCACCCGCAGACGTCGTTGCCGCCGCGACGGCCGTCGAGCCCGAGGCGTCGCAGATTCTCTCGTCCGGACGCGTTGTCTCGAGCCCGGGGATGGATTCGCGCGAGAAGGTCGCGTTTCTCGTCGATTCTGTCGAGCTCTACTCGTGCAAGCGCCGCGTTCGCGAGATCAAGGCCCGCCTGAGGCAGGCCGGTGATGCGGGCGGGCAGGACGCCGAGGCGCTCTTCGAGCAGGCGACTGCGCTCCAAAAGCGTATTAATGCTCTGACGAAGAAACTTTCTGCTGTTGTCGAGCAGTAAAAACGGGTAGCCTTTTGAAGGTTACTGCGTCGAAGGGAAAAACTTGGCTGCTGCAAAGAAGACGAAGGACGACATCAAGCTCTCCGACGAGCTGGGACGCGTGGTCGATGAGCTGGTGAGCTCTTCTGCCAAGTCCGGCGGGAGCGTGTCCGAGGATGACATCCAGGTTGCCATCCGCGACGTCGATGTGGATGGGGACGAGCTCTCCGACCTCTATGACGCACTGCGTGCCAAGGGGGTCGAGATTACCACGTCCGGCGAGGTGGCCAACCCTGCCTATGGGATTGGCTCCATGGACGCCGGCGACGACGATGACGACTTTGACGCAGACAACGACTTCTCCAATGACGGTGACGCCCTCGACGGCGAGGACGACGAGGAGTCCGAGGCTGCCAGCGAGGCCAAGGAGATCAAGGAGGCTCTGCGCTCGGTCCCCAAGGCCAAGGTCTCCAAGCCAAAGCGCTCGAGCCGTGCGCGAGCGCGCCGCCAGGACACCTCCACCGTCATGCTCACTGGCGACCCCGTGCGCATGTACCTCAAGGAGATCGGCAAGGTAGACCTGCTCACCGCCGACGAGGAGGTTCACCTGGCCATGAAGATCGAGGCCGGCACCGAGGCCTCCGAGAAGCTCGAGGCTGCCGAGAACGGCGAGATCGAGCTCACGCGCGCCGAGCAGCGTCGCCTCATGCGCATCGAGCAGGTGGGCCTCGATGCCAAGCAGCAGCTCATCTCCGCCAACCTGCGCCTGGTTGTCTCCATCGCCAAGCGCTACGTTGGTCGCGGCATGCTCTTCCTCGACCTCATCCAGGAGGGCAACCTCGGCCTTATCCGCGCGGTCGAGAAGTTCGACTACACCAAGGGCTTTAAGTTCTCCACCTACGCCACGTGGTGGATCCGCCAGGCCATCACGCGCGCCATCGCCGATCAGGCCCGCACCATCCGCATCCCCGTGCACATGGTCGAGACCATCAACAAGCTCATCCGCGTGCAGCGCCAGCTTCTGCAGGACCTTGGCCGCGACCCCACGCCGGAGGAGATCGGCGCCGAGATTGGCATGTCGCCCGACCGCGTGCGCGAGATTCAGAAGATTAGCCAGGAGCCCGTCTCGCTGGAGACGCCTATCGGCGAGGAGGAGGACTCCCAGCTGGGCGACTTCATCGAGGACTCCACCGCTGTCGCGCCGCCCGAGGCAGCGAGCGACTCCATGCTCCGCGAGCAGCTCGACCAGGTGCTCGACGGCCTTGCCGACCGCGAGCGCAAGGTCATCAAGTTCCGCTTTGGCCTTGAGGACGGGCATCCCCGCACGCTCGAGGAGGTTGGCCGCGAGTTTGGCGTGACGCGCGAGCGCATCCGTCAGATCGAGAGCAAGACGCTGGCGAAGCTGCGCCACCCTAGCCGCTCCGGTAGGCTCAAGGACTACATGGAGGAGTAGCTCCTCTCGCGTTTGTGCTGGTAGACGTGATTGGCGGGCCATCCTTCGGGGCGGCCCGCATTTTTGTTTAGATAGGAGCGCAGTCGCCGGAAGGCCCAATTTGGCGACAAAGTCATTCAAAAGTGGCTCTCCGGCGACGTGTGTCACCCGCGCACAAACGTGAGTGTCTCCGCGTCGGAGCGGGCCCGGTCCAACCGGTATCCGCGCTCGCTGAACCTCACGAGCTGCTCGACCTTCTCAGCGTCCGTCTCGGCGCACCACCTAACAAAGGCCCCGCGGGCCGCCTTGGCCTCGGTCGCACGCTGGACAAAGCGCCCGTCCGACGCGCGGACCTCCCCAAAGACGCAGGTGACAACCGGTACGCCCGCGCGCCGCGCCCAGGGAACAACCGCCTTGGCGTACTCCTGCGACGCCACGTTCACAATGGCGCTTGCGCCAGCGCCGAGAAGGGCGTCCAGTATCCGCTCGCCCCAGTAGTCGTAGAGGTCGCGATGCCCGTCCACGGGGAGCTTGGCCTGCATCTCCAGTCGATAGAGCACCACGCCATCAAACGGGCGGAGAACCCCGTACATTCCCGAGATAATCCGCAGGTGACCGGAGAGCCACCGCAGTTGGCTGGCGGTCATGACCTGCGGCGCAAGGTGCTGGTACTGGATGCCCACGTACGTGAGGACGGCGGGGGAGAGCAGGCGCGGTTCTCTCGCCATGTCCTCTGCCATTGTGGCAAGCCGCTCCCAGTTGGGGCGCGCGAGGGCGTCGCTGCAGCGCCAGACGTCTCGTGCCCCGTCGTAGCCGCGTGCGAGAAGCTCGCGCGCAAGGCGCTGGGCGTCGGCGAGAAACGTTGGGCTCGTCTCGGCAAAGGGCGGGCCCTCCACTACGTCCATGAGCTTTGCCGGCGAGACTATGAGCATCAAGGCCATGCTGCTCCATTCCACGGTGTCGGGCTATGATACATCCTCGTGCGCCGGCCTCCTCGCCGCCTGTCGACGGCCGGTCACGACAAGAAAGCAGAAATCTGTGTAACAATGGCACGCCCGACGCGTCACGCGAGGCCCTACGCGTTGCAAGGTAGGTAACGCTCGCATAAACGCCGCAATGCCCATCCGGCGTGCAACCGCGGCGGCCGGCAGAAGGAGATGTCAATGTTCAGACCAATGAGGCGCATCAAGCAGCAGCTCTCGCATGAGGAGTGCGAGGAGGTCCTCCTCTCCGAGCGACGCGGCGTCCTCTCCGTTCACGGCGAGGATGGCTACCCCTACGGCGTTCCCATGGATTACCTGTACGATCAGGGAAAGATCTACTTCCACGGCGCAAAGGTCGGCCACAAGATTGATGCAATCAAGGCCGACAACCGCGTCTCGTTCACGGTCTTTGACAAGGGCGTTGCGGTCGACGGCAAGATTGGACCCAACGTTAGAAGCGTCATCGTCTTCGGACGGGTCACGCCCTTGGAAACAACGCCAGAGACCCTCCAGATAGCCCGGCGCCTGGGCGAGAAGTACAATCCCGCCGGCTACGTGGCTGACGAGCTCAAACGCACGGCCGAGAGGATCCAGGTGCTCGAGCTGGCAGTGGACCACATGACCGGGAAGCGCGTGAACGAGTTATAGCCCGGCTTTGGGTGCGGGCGCACGAACAAGCAAGAATCGAGGATGAACGTGACACTGGTAGGGGCCCTCATCAACGGCCTCGAGGCCGCATTCGGCAGCGTTCTCGGCCTTCTCTCCAAGGGGCGCGTCTCCGATCGCCTCGGAGACTTTCTCCTCAAGGGGCAGGGACTCGCCGTGGTGCTCGTTGCCATGCAGGGGATGATGCGTGGCGGCAACGTTGCCATTGTCACGCTATCGCTCGCGCTGGGGTCCGTCGTTGACCTGGGCATCGACATCGACGCTCGCATCCGCTCGCTTGGGGACCGGGCGAGCAGCGCCTCAGTCAGGCCTTCTCTGGCTCCAAGCGCCTTGGGAACTTCTCCGACGGGTTTGTCACCGCAACAATCTTCACCTGCACGGGGGCCATGGCAATCGTGGGGTCGCTCTCGAGCGGCATCGCGCTCGACCACGCAACGCTCATCTCGAAGGGCGTCATCGACCTTGCAGTGTGCCTCCCCATGGCGGCGACCATGGGCATAGGCGTGCCCTTCTGCGGTGTGAGCCTCGTTGTCTACGAGGGCATTCTCTCCCTGCTTGCGAGCCTGGTGGGATCTTTTCTCACCGACGCCGTTGTCACCGAGGTTGCCGTCACTGGCTCTACGCTGCTGCTCGCCATGGGCACCAACCTCCTTGGCGTTACCAACATCAAGGTTGCAAACCTCATCCCCGCTGCGTTCGTGCCCATTCTCCTGGTTCCGGTGGCGGTGGCGCTGGGCCTCATGTAGCTTCCGGGTCGCGCCATTGCGGCTGTGCCGCCGGTTGCTCAGCTGCTTGTTACCGGCCCGTCTCGTATCCGAGAGTCCAACTGGGCAAACGCTGCGGTTTCGCGACGAGCCGGTAACAAGGGACTTCTCAGGCCATGCCTTGTTACCGGCCCGTTTGACGCAAGATTGCCCAACAGGGCAAACGATGAGAACCTCGAACGTCCCGGTAACAACGTGCCTGAGCTAACGAGCCTGAGCTGACGGGCCAGAGCTAACGGGCCTGAGCTAACGTGCCAGGAATCCGGCGTTTCGCGGAGCTTATCGGTATCCGGAGTTTGCCGGTAGCCCTTATCGGAAGATGCGGTTGCCCAGTTGGTGCATGATGGATTTAAGGGATACCGATAAACCCTGGGCGAAAGGCCCGGTCGGTCGGACCAGAGGGCCCGGGGAGAGAGGAGCAAGCGCATGGCGAGAGAAACAGACCTTCCGGAGGTCGCGGTTCTCGACGTGACCGAGTCGACCAACAACGACGTCATTCGACTCGGCCGAGAGGGCGCACCACATGGCACTGCCGTCGCGGCGCGGCGCCAGACTCTGGGTCGCGGCCGCCGTGGCCACGTGTGGGTCTCGCCAAAGGGTGGTCTCTACTTCTCAGTTCTTGTGCGTCCTCAGGTCCCGCGAGTGAGCTTCTCGGCAATCCCCGCAGCCTGTGGGCTTGCCGCGCTTGACGCCTGCCATGTGCTTGGGGCCCGCGGGGTCGCCCTCAAGTGGCCAAACGACATCATCGCGACAACGGGCGAGAATGACGGCGCCAAGCTCGGCGGCATCCTCGTGGAAGTGGGGGAGTCCGCAAGCGGCCCCTTTGCCGTCTGCGGGATTGGCGTGAATCTCACCCCGCCTCCGCACGAGGCCATACGCCCGGCGGCGGTCCACGATAGCATGGTGGGGGCACTTCCGCCTGCCTACCTGGACGAATGCGTTGGTTCCACAGCGGCCCTCGCTGCGAGCGACTTTTCTTCCCTGGCAACGATCTTCCGCGATGCCGTGGTATCCAGGGTGGATGCGTGGGCAAAGGCGCTTGCCGTCCAGCCCCAGGCGGATGGTCCTCTCGCCCCGCTCCTCGCAGACTACCAGGCCTCGTTGGCGCTTCTCGGCCATAAGGTGCGGGTGGTCTCCCATGCGGGCGAGCAGCTCGCCGAGGGAACCTTTGACTCAGTGGACGCGTGCGGCCGCGCCGTCATACGCCTGGATAGCGGCTTTGAACAGCGCTTTTCCTCCGAGCAGGCCTCGCTCCGCGCCGCACGGGATTGGGTTGCCCGGTAAATCGATTCCGCGAGTTCGCGGCGTGCAGAATCCGTGAATGTGTTCAGATAACGGCGCATTGCCGAGAAAGCGTTACAATGTCAATAGTTAGTTAGTCTAACTAACTAATTTCAACAAGACAGAGAAGGCCCGCAAGACGGCCCTCGCGCCGAGAAGCACGGTCATACGATTGTCGCCAACGCGAACGGGGGCCACGTGGGCAAGTCGTACGAGAGACACGCGCAAGATCCAGATCCCGCCGCAGGCGAGCCCATAGAAGTGGACGTTAACGACGACGTGGCCTTTGTCGCCGAGATCTCGCGCCTCCTGAGCAACACCTACGACTCGATCGATCGCCTCGAGGATCTCACGCGCCACTCGCACGGCATCGACCTCTCGGTGGCCGAGCTCAACCTCATCGAGGTCGTGGGCAGAGGAACCCTCCACACGAGCGACACCATCACCGTCTCGGACATCGCCCGCGCGCTCGACATCAAGGTCCCCTCGGCCACCTCTGCCGTGAACCGCCTCGTTCGCAAGGGCTACGTCGAGAAGTGCAGGGACCCAAGGGACGCCCGCCGCGTCAACGTAAGCCTCACCCGCCGCGGGGAGCGCGTCTTTAGGCTCCATGCGGTCTTCAACCGGCACATGTCCGAGGAGGTTTCGCTGGGCCTCACGGTTCCCGAGCGCCAGGTCCTTCTCGACGGCATTCGGCGCCTCGAGCACTTCTACGCGGAGGCGCAGCGTGCCCAGCGCGAGGAGCTCGACAAGATCTTGGCCGAGAAGGGCGGCGTTTCGTAGTGTCCTACACGATCATCGGCACCGGCTCTGCGCTGCCTGCCCGCAGCGTGACCAACGACGAGCTCTCCGCCTTCCTCGACACGAGCGACGAGTGGATCCGGACCCGTACCGGCATTCGCGAGCGCCGCGTCTGCACCACCGAGACGCTCGACGACCTTGCCGAGGAGGCCTCTCGCAACGCCCTCGCGTCTGCGGGCATCGACGCCGGTGACCTGGACCTCATCGTCTGCTCCACCACCACGGCAGACCACCTCATGCCCGCCGAGGCCTGCGCCGTGGCCGAGCGCCTGGGCGCCTCCTGCCCCGCATTCGACGTCTCGGCGGCGTGCTCCGGCTTTGTCTTTGCCCTCGACGTCGCAGACGGCTATCTCGACCGCAGTCGCGCCAAGCGCGCCCTTGTGCTCTCGGCCGAGAAGTGCTCGCGCATCATGGACTGGACCGACCGCTCAACCTGCGTGCTCTTTGGCGACGCCGCAGCGGCAGTGGTGGTCGAGTCCGGCGGCGAAAGCCCGCTCTGGACGCGCCTTCGCACCATCCCCAACGTGGCCGCGCTGGACGTGCCGGGCGTGGCCGGCGCAAGCCCCTTCGACCCCACGTGCGAGGCGGCCAAGCCCAGCACGCTCTCGATGAAGGGCAGGAGCGTCTACCGCTTCGCCGTCAACGAGGTCTCGCGTGAGCTGCGTGACATGTCGCGTGAGACGGGCGTCGCCTTCGAGGACATCGACCACTTCGTGCTCCACCAGGCAAACGAGCGCATCATCGACGCCGTCTGCACGCACCTCGGCCTCGACCGCTCGCGCGTGACCGTCAACATCTCCACCACCGGCAACGTCTCGAGCGCCTGCATCCCGCTCGCGCTCGACGGCATGAGCCGCGCAGGCGAGCTCGCCCCCGGCGAGCTTGTGGCCCTCGTCGGCTTTGGGGCCGGCCTCGACGTTGCCTCCACCCTCGTGCGCTGGGAGGCTGGCCCAAGCTAGCCCCCACGCAATCCCGCCGCCATCGGCGGTGGCACCAACGGTATCCCGGGCGTCGCCAGGCGCCCCCGTCCGCGCCGGAATCCGGCGCCAGAAGAAGGAGAAGAACCATGGCAGAGTCCACTTTCGATCGCGTCGTCGCCATCCTCAAGGACCAGGAGGGACTGGACGACGTCGAGCTCACCCGTGACACCAACCTCGCCGAGGTCGGCCTTGACTCCATGGCCACCGTCGAGGCCGTCATGGCCTGCGAGGACGAGTTTGGCATCGAGATCGACCCCGAGGCCAACCCCAAGACCGTCGGCGAGTTCGTCGACCTCGTCGATGGCCTTCTCGCCAAGTAGCAGGGCATCGCAACTTGGGAGTAACGCACGAGACTAAGGACGAACCCCACATGATCAAGACACCCCTCTGCGACCTGGTGGGCATCGAGAAGCCCATCTTCCAGGGCGGCATGGCGTGGATCGCCGACGCGAGCCTCGCAGCCGCCGTCTCCGAGGCCGGTGGCCTCGGCATCATCTCCGCGATGAACGCCGGCCCCGACTGGGTGCGCGACCAGATTCGCGAGTGCCGCGAGCGCACGGAGAAGCCCTTCGGCGTCAACGTGATGCTCCAGAGCCCCTTTGCGGCGGACGTCGCCAAGGTGGTCGCCGAGGAGAGCGTGCCCGTCGTGGTGACGGGTGCCGGCAACCCCAGCAAGTACATGGCGGACTGGAAGGCTGCGGGCGTGAAGGTCATTCCCGTTGTCTCGTCCGTCGCGCTTGCACGTCTCCTCGAGCGCGCCGGGGCGGACGCCCTCGTGGCCGAGGGCGGCGAGTCGGGTGGCCACATCGGCGACCTCTCGACCATGGTCCTCGTGCCCCAGGTGGTCGACGCCGTGAAGGTGCCGGTGCTTGCCGCCGGCGGCATCGCCGACGGGCGCCAGGTTGCCGCGGCATTCATGCTGGGTGCCATGGGCGTGCAGGTGGGGACCCGCTTCCTCGTGGCCCGCGAGTGCACGGTGAGCCAGGAGTACAAGGACCGCATCATCAAGGCCAAGGACCTCTCGACCATCGTGACCGGCCGCAGCATGAACGGTGCCGTGCGCTGCCTCAAGACGCCCTTCTCGCAGGAGTTCGCGCGCCGCGAGCGCACGGGCGCAACCCCCGAGGAGCTTGGCAAGTTTGGGGCCGGCAGCCTTCGCAAGGCCGCCAAGGACGGCAACTACGAGGAGGGCTCCTTCATGGCGGGCGAGGTCGCCGCCATGGTCCGCGAGGAGCAGACGGCCCAGCAGATCGTCGACGACCTCATGGACGGCGCCGAGAAGTGCCTGGGGGAGGCCACCAAATGGATTGCGTAGACACCGCCGCCGCCCTTCCCAACGCGGCGTTCCTCTTTGCCGGCCAGGGCTCCCAGAAGTCCGGCATGGGGCACGAGCTCTACGAGGCGAGCAAGGCAGCCCGCGACGTCTTCGATGCCGTGGAGGGTGTGCGCCCTGGCACGCGCGAGCAGTGCTTCTCCGGCACCAAGGAGGAGCTCTCGCTCACCAGGAACACGCAGCCCTGCGTCTTTGCCGTCGACCTTGCCTGCGCCTGCGCGCTGCGAGAGCGTGGCGTTGTTCCCGCAGCCGTGGCCGGGCACTCGCTCGGCGAGGTCGCAGCGCTTGCCTTTGCCGGTGCGTTTGACGTTGCCGCCGCCACGCGTCTGGTCTCGGAGCGCGCGAGCCTCATGACCGCGTGCTGCGAGGAGCACCCCGGAGCCATGCGCGCCGTGCTCAAGCTCGACGTGGCGACGGTCGAGGACCTGGCCGCCAAGGCCGGCGAGGCCTGGCCTGTGAACTACAACAGCCCGCTCCAGACCGTGGTCGCCGGCTCCCCAGAGGCGTGCGAGAAGCTCGACGCCCTGGTGCGCGAGGCGCACGGGCGCTCGATGGCAGTGGCCGTCTCGGGCGCCTTCCACAGCCCGTATATGGCGGCCGCCACGGATGGCCTCGCCGCGTACCTTGAGGCAAACCCGCCGCAGGTACCGGCTATGACCTGCTGGGCAAACCTCACTGGCGCACCCTACGGCGGGACCCCGGCAGAGATCGCCGAGACCCTCTCCGCACAGGTTTCCCACCCCGTCCGTTGGGTGGACGAGCTTCTCGGCCTCAAGGCTGCGGGCATCGACACCTTCGTCGAGGTCGGGCCCGGCCACACGCTCACAGGCCTCGTCAAACGCACGCTCGAGGGCGCAACCGTCTACAATGTCGAGACGCCCGACCAGCTCGAGGCCGTGGTCCAGTCTCTGGAGAAGGAGTAGCCATGGCCGAGAATACCCAAGAGGCAGGCGAGAAGCCCGCCCGTCGCGTGGCGCTTGTCACCGGAGGCTCGCGCGGAATCGGTCGCGCCTGCGCCGAAAGGCTTGCGCGCGACGGCTTTGACGTGGGCATCGTCTACGCGGGCAACGAGGAGGCTGCCAAGAGCTGCGTGAAGGCGCTCGAGGCGCTTGGCGCGCGTGCGGTTGCGTATCGCTGCGACGTCGCCGACCCAGACGCCGTCAAGGCTACGGTTGCCCAGGCGACAAAGGACCTCGGCCCCGTGTGGGCTCTCGTGAACAGCGCCGGCATCACGCGCGACGGGCTCCTTGCCCGCATGCGCGACGAGGACTTCGACCGCGTGCTCGACGTGAACCTCAAGGGCACCTTCAACATGGCCCGCGCGCTCGTGAGGAACTTCGTGCGGCAGCGCGGCGGCCGCATTGTGAACGTGAGCTCCGTCGTGGGCCTGCACGGCAATGCGGGCCAGGTCAACTATGCCGCGTCCAAGGCGGGCGTGGTGGGTCTCACCAAGTCCGTCGCCCAGGAGCTCGCCGGTCGAGGCGTCACCGTGAACGCGGTCGCCCCCGGCTTCATCGAGACCGACATGACGGAGAAGCTCCCACAGGAGGAGCGCGACGCCTATGCCGCCCGCATCCCGCTGGGGAGGCTCGGCTCTGCCGACGAGGTGGCCGGCGTGGTGGCGTTTCTCGTCTCCGACGCGGCCAGCTACGTGACGGGCGAGGTCATCCGCATTGACGGCGGGCTGTGCATGTAGGCATCTGCCTGCTGCGCATTGCGCCTTGGGCAGCGGCGGGTCCGCATGCCCGGAAGGGGGAAAGATGGATCGCAGGGTAGTCATAACAGGCATGGGGGCCATCACCCCCGTTGGGAACACGGCCGAGAAGAGCTGGGAGGCACTTGTCGCTGGCACGTGCGGCATCGACACCATCACGGCCTTCGACACCACCGGATTCCGCGTGACCGTGGCGGCAGAGGTCAAGGGCTTTGACCCAGTCGAGGCCCTCGGCAAGCCCGACACGCTCCACAACGACCGCAACGTCCAGTTTGCCCTCGTCGCCTCCGACGAGGCCATGAAGTCCTCGGGACTCGATGCCGAGGGCGCCATCGACCCCGAGCGCCTGGGCGTCTACGTGGGCTCGGGCGTGGGCGGCATTGGCACCACCGAGGCTCAGGTCACCCGCTACGACCAGAGCGGCGCCCGCAAGGTCTCTCCGTTCTTCGTGCCCATGATGATCGCGAACATGGCGGCCGGGCAGGTCTCGATTCGCCATCATGCCCTTGGTCCCACGCTGCCCGTCGTCACGGCCTGCGCCACCAGCACAAACGCCATCGGCGAGGCGTACCGTGCCGTGCGCTACGGCTATGCCGACGCCATTCTCGCCGGTGGCACCGAGGCCGCCATCGTGCCCGTCTCGATTGCCGGCTTCACCAACTGCCGCGCGCTAACCACAAACCCCGACCCTGCCACGGCCTGCCGCCCGTTCGACGCCAACCGCGACGGCTTTGTGATGGGGGAGGGCGCCTGCATCCTGGTGCTCGAGGAGCTCGAGCACGCCCTTGCGCGCGGCGCCAACATCGTGGCCGAGGTCTGCGGCTACGGCAACACGGCCGACGCATACCACATCACGAGCCCCGACCCAACGGCCGGCGGCATCACGCGCGCCATCAAGCAGGCCGTCAACGAGTCCGGGATGGACGCTTCCGAGGGCCTCTACATCAACGCGCATGGCACCTCGACCAAGCTCAACGACAAGACCGAGACCATGGGCATCAAGCAGGCGCTGGGCGAGAAGGCCGCGCACGCTGCGCACGTCTCGTCCACCAAGTCGATGACCGGCCACATGCTGGGCGCCACGGGTGCCGTTGAGGCCATGGCCTGCGCCTGCGCGCTTCGAGACTCGGTGGTTCCGCCCACCATCGGCCTTGCCACGCCCGATCCGGACTGCGACCTGGACTACACGCCCGGCCACTCGGTGCCGTTCGACGGAAAGTGGGCCATGTCCACGTCGCTCGGCTTTGGCGGCCACAACGCCGTGGTCGTGCTTCGTCGCTACGAGGGGGAGTAGGGATGGACACCAGCAGTTCTCGCGTCGACGCGCTCGCACAGGTCATGCAGGAGCGCGGCATCGCTCGCATCCGCATCGAGGAGGGCGACTCCTCCATAGAGATGGAGCGCCCCGAGGCGTTCCCGGCTCCCGTTGCAGCCACCCCCGTGGCCCCCGCCCCAGCGGCTTCGGTCGCCCCCGTGCAGGCGCCGGCAATGCCCGCACCCGCGGCCGCACCGGCCCCCGAGGCCGCATTCGAGTCCGCAGAGGCCCCAGCGGACGTCGACGCCACCGACGCCGGAAAGCCCCTCGACATGACCAAGGTCATCGCCGTGCGCGCCCCCATGGTCGGCGTCTTCTACGCCTCCCCATCGCCGGGCGCCGAGCCCTTCGTGCGCGTGGGGTCAAAGGTCAAGAAGGGCGACACGCTCTGCGTCATCGAGGCCATGAAGGCCATGAACGAGGTAACCGCCGAGGCGGATGGCGAGGTCGTGGACATCTGCGTGAGCGACGGCGAACTTGTCGAGTACGACTGCATCCTCATGAAGATCTACTAGGAGGCACCAGATGAACCGGGAAGAGATCGAGGGAATCCTTCCGCATCGGCCACCCATGCTGCTTATCGACGATTGCGAGCTCGTGGACGGACACGCGCTGGGACACGCCCATGTGACAGGCGAGGAGTTCTTCGTGCAGGGGCACTTCCCCGGCAACCCCGTGGTGCCGGGCGTCATCCTCTGCGAGATGCTCGCCCAGAACTGCTGCGTCCTTCTCGCCCAGGGCGGCGCCTCGAAGGACACTACGCCCTACTACACGAGCCTCGACAAGGTCCGCTTCAAGCACCCGGTGCGCCCCGGAGACACGGTGGAGCTTGACTGCGAGGTCACGCGCTCGCACGGCATGTTCCACTTTGCGCACGGCGTGGCAAAGGTTGGCCAGGACGTGTGCTGCGTCGCGGACATGTCGTTCGCCCTGGTGCCCAAGAAGGACTGATGGCCCATGTTCCAGAAGGTCCTTATTGCAAACAGGGGAGAGGTTGCCGTCCGCGTGATCCGCGCCTGCAAGGAGATGGGCGTCAAGACCGTCGCCGTGTACTCCACGGCCGATAGCGAGGCCCTCCACGCCACCCTTGCCGACGAGGCGTACTGCATCGGCGGCCCGCGTGCCAGCGAGAGCTACCTCAACACCGACGCCATTCTCACGGTGGCGCTGGAGTCCGGTGCCTCGGCGATACACCCGGGATACGGATTCCTCTCCGAGAACGTCGAGTTTGCCCAGGAGTGCAACGACCACGGCCTGGTGTTTGTCGGCCCCTCTCCCGAGGTCATGCGCCGCATGGGCGACAAGGACGAGGCGCGCCGCACGGCAAGGGCCG
>ERZ773013.1102-NODE-1102-length-16443-cov-3.555223_pt1 | contig 16443 bp, 22 predicted proteins | sample MGYA00511670_ERZ773013 | MGnify/ENA primary metagenome ERZ773013 (study PRJEB29015, sample SAMEA2738120) | human oral metagenome | biome: human oral; feature: human-associated habitat; material: saliva | place: China | collected 2257 ... | reverse complement strand
TGCACATATTACTCCTCAACAGTTATCTAAAGCGCGTCTTGTCCATAAGGAAATTAGAGCGCCTAAAGATATGATGGCTATGATGATGGCCATTATGCCCGTGATCGGTGCTGCCATTGGACAGATTTGCATAATCATCGTCGAACAAGGCCCGAAGTTAATTCAAGCTTTGTTTGTTGTTCTAACTGCTCTATGTCAACAACTGATTGCGTTCATGCCTACGCTTGTCCAGACAATAGTTGCTCTTGTCAGCGCAATTATTGATGGTTTAATCCAGCTACTTCCGAAGTTTGGGGAATTGGCCATTCAGATGGTCACTACTCTCTGTCAGGTTCTTATCTCTAGCATTCCTCAGCTAGCCGATGCGGCACTACAATGTCTCGTCGGTTTACTTGAAGCTATTCGAGATAATATTGGCCGGGTAGTTTCCACCGGTTTGGAAATTATGGGGGCTTTCATTGAAGGTCTTGCCCAAGGTATGGTCGAACTTGTAAATGCAGCATTTAGGGCTGTAATTACATTCGTTAATGGGCTGGCAGACGCATTTGATCGCTATGGACCCGAGTTGAATAGCGCTGTTGATCGTCTTATCAATAGCATTTTTAACTGGCTTAGCGATGGCATGGGAAGAATGGGCAACCGTCTATGGGGTAGCCTTACTTCTTTGGGTACTAACTTGGTTAATGGTATCTGGAACGGTGTTTCGGGAGCCTGGAGTAGATTTACTTCTTGGTTGAGTGGATTAGCTCAAGGCGCTATCAACAGGGTTAAAAGCATTTTCGGTATTCACTCGCCATCACGAGTATTTGCCGAAATCGGTAAGTTCTTGGTTCTTGGTCTTGGTGTGGGCGCGAAGCGAAATGCCGATCATGCGATTGATACCATGGGTGAGATTGCAAACGACGTCATCGATGCGTTTGATGTTAATGCAGACTACGAGCCTACGATCAAACCGATCGTTGACGATAGCGCAATTCGATCGTTCGCTAACGAAACATTCGAAAATGCTAAGTACTCGATTGGCGCCGAACCATATAATGACCGAGTTGCATTGAGTCGTGAGTTTGCTGCTTTGCGAGCTGAACTAGGTGTTCAAAAGCAAGTAGTGTTCAATCAGTATAACAACTCCCCGAAGGAAATTGGTCTTGAGGAGTTGCACAACCAAACAGTTTCTCAACTTGCATACATACGAGGAGTAGTATAAATATGTCAATTAGGGCTATTAAAATCGGACTTGAAGATTATGGATTCGACTTTGCACCCTACGGATGGTGTCTTTCTGGTGTTTCAGGAGATCTAATCCCGTCAAAGTCGGTTAGTTTTTCGGGCTCCGCTGTAACTAGCGTTTCTGACAATTCCCGTTCTATTTCGTTCACGTTAGCTCCCGTAGAGCAGCTTCCGCAATTGAATTATAGACAGATCTGTACTGATATTCAGGCAATGAAAGAGCTCATTGTATACGATACAGGAACGTATCTTAAAATATCTCAAAATGCAACTACAGGTGCTGTTACTACTAGTAGGGAAATGATGGGCGCTATTTCATGCCCCTGTATTGTAACTGCTTGTACGTATAACTACAGTGACGCAAACCCTCGAATTACATTTACGGTCGGTTTGACTCGAAATTACTTTAAGAAGCACGGTGTTCAACCCACCAATCTGGTCACTGTTGCGCTAGCTTATGGTAATCGAAAGACTCTAAGCGCATCAATTCCTTCATTTAGCGGAGAATTCTACGAATATTCGTGGCGACGGGAGATTGTGGTTCTCGGTAATACTTCCTACTACACGAAAATGCGATTCATTGATGGCGATGCGGCAATTGTAAACCTACAGTCAATTCCTTCCGGAAATTTAAGGATATACCGAGCCGGAAACTTTGAAGTATTTACGCAACAGAAATCTTATACTGGTTTTATGTACAATAATCTATTAGACCCAGTATGTGATTTAGAGGGAATTAATGATATGTTTTCTCTATCGCTGCCTTCCGTTTCCTCGAATACGTATACTAGAAATCAATTCCAGGCGATTGACACTGTTTCTATCACTCCGGTTAGGTATATTCTATGAACAACACGGCGTATGCATTAGAAGCTGCTCATGTTCGCGTTATCGATCGTATGTCATACATAAATCGATTGAATGTGCTAGATATATCAGTTAGAGTTACAAATACATCGTTCGACGTTGATCTAATTATTCAATCGACGAAGCCTCCTTGGCTAGGAAATATTATTAGTGTTTTCGCAATCGACTATAGTAAACCTAACCAGTTCGCAACCCGTGTGGATCTGGGTAGTGCTATAGTATACGCCGTAGAACGAACCTCAACTAATATATATAGATTAACATGTGGTTCTTTATGGGAATTTTTCAAGCGTAAACCTCTTAAAAACCTAGCATGGAAATATAGCGCTGGAGCGAATGAGATTCGCATACATGTTTTGGGTGGGCAAAGCACCCGAGACGAAAAACTACCATTAAATTTGGAAGCCGCTATTACATCCAGTATCCGTTTATGGGGAATGAAGACTACTGAGAATATTTGGGAGAGAATTTCAGAGTGGGCGACTACTAACAAAGCCTACTGTCGCACGCTAATGAATTTTAATAATGGGATACTCACATTAGCTATTAGTGACCCAGTTAGTAGTCGGTACGTATTAAGCGAAACCTACACTAGTCCCAAACCGATTAAAGTCAAAAAGCAAATCCCTCAAAATCCAACGCATTGGTGGGTTGAACGAAACAAAGATTATGGCCAACCATCAATGCTTCACCGAGGTGAGCTCAACACGGATCCATGGGAGCACATGGCTTTCTGGGATGGTACTGATTATAATACTGGTTTTGCCAGATACGAAACTGCTCTGGAAGTCAGTACTACTGAGAAAATCAATCGCGAAGATCAGCGCAACAGTGTGGATATCAAACCTGCAGAAATCGTGATCGCTACAGCAGAACTTTACGACTCTAGTTTAGTCAATACTCGAATATTCGAACCCATTACCGTATGCGACGAAAAGTATATTTATGCTGGGGAAATTTCTGGATTTAACTACTCGGGTATTGAGCGTTTAAAGATTACAACCGAAGTCCACGTTAAGAAGATTTATTACAAGGAAACAGGGGGAGTGGTGCCGTGGACGCAGCTAGAATGATTGAAGTAATGGTTCCGGTTATTACTGCGTTACTAGGAAGCTCCGGTATATGGGCATTATTTTCCGCAAGGAAGAATAGGCATGACCGAGCACGTATCCTACTGCTAGGAATAGCACGAAACCAAATCATTATGATCGGAAAGATGTACATTGCTCAGGGGTATATTCCTCTGGACGAGTACGAAGACTTTTACAACTATTTATACCGACCATATATTGATCTCGGAGGTAACGGGATGGGCGAAAAGCTCTTCGAAGAAATCTCGCACCTCCCAATGAAGAAACCAGGAGATAAAAATGATGAGTAACAAGACTTACGATACGCTTAAGTGGGTTGCACTTATTTTTATGCCAGCATTTGCAACTCTAATTAATGTGGTTGGCGGAATTTGGGGGCTCGCATATTCAGATGAGCTCACCGCTACCATTACGGCTACTGGAGTGTTTATGGGTGCTTGCCTGCATGTAAGTTCCAAGACCTATACAGCATCTGAAAACGCGGGCACTCTTGTGGTATCCGATGAAGGCGATGTTTATGCCTCATTCGATACAGATCCTAAGGAATTGAATAGCGGAGATTCCGTATCGATGAATGTCAAGAAGCAAAAATAAACACACCATATAATGAGACGCTAATAGAAAGGAGCACTCATTATGATGCACACTGAACGACTCACCGATTACGAAGACCTCGAAAATGAGGCGCTGAATTGGTTGGATGGCGAAAACCCTACCACGCCTGAATACTCTTCTGCTGTCAATAATCTGGAAAAGTTGCATAAACTTGCACTGGACTCCCATCCAGTAAAGCGAATGCTTCCTTCTCCCGATAATTTGTTCCGCGGAGCAGTATATTTGCTTGGTTTGGCGCTCGTACTCAACTACGAACAGCTTCACGTGGTCTCATCGAAGGCATTTGGTATGCTCGGAAAGCCATAACTTTCTAAAGCTTATCACTCACAAAAAATAAGTGGGTGATAAGTTTTTGCAAAAAGTACAAGCGATATAATGAGAGAGATAATACTCAAGAAAGGAACTCATCATGTTTGCATTTGAAATTGCACTAGCTGTACTGGTTCCCGCTTTTATTGCGTATGTTATCTACAGAGTACTCCGTTGGAGGAAGGCAAAGAAAGAGCTCGAAGAGCTCGACAAAACAATTGCCGCACTTGAAATTGCCACTAAAATTTCGGTGTGGGGTGAGTTGGTCGAGGTTCTTGAAGCTTACGCCGAAGCCACCAAGGAAAGGTCTGAAGGTACTGAAGCAATTCGGGACTCTGATGCGGCTGTACACTGACACCAACGTGATTCTACAAAGTAATCTCGCCCTATAACCCCTAACACGGGTTATAGGTTTTCACAAAAAGTACGTTCCTTATAATGAGAGACAATACTCAAGAAAGGAACCACATCCATGTACGTATTCGAAATTCTGTTGATCGTACTGCTTTCCATGTTGATCGCATATACCGTGTTCAGTTTGTTTCGTTGGACCGCCAGAATCGAAACCCTCGAAAATATTGAAGCTGATACTTTGTTTCATTTGAAAAGGATCGCCTCAGTTGTAGAGGAATTGAATTTTCTGTCGGATATTAGCGAAGACCCCGAAGATATGCTCGGATGGCAGCGGAAAGTTTTGAGACAATACATCGACGAATACCGAGATGAATGCACCCCGATGGTGTAAACTCTCCCTATAACCCCTAACAAGGGTTATAGGTTTTCGTAAAAAATACAAGCGATATAATGAGAGAGACAATACTCAAGAAAGGAACTCATCATGCACAAGAAAGTTTCTATTGCTTCTGCAATTGGAATCGCGTATGTGATGTTGAACTTTGGCTACTATATTGGTTCTAAGGCCACTACTCGTTTTTACAAGAAATGTGTGCGCTGGACCGTTAAAGGTGACGAAGTTGAGCAGGCATTTGCGATTGCTGTTTTGCAGAATAATTTGAAGCTGCGCTACGTGCCCCCGGAAGTTACCGAAGACTAACTCTCCTCCTATAACCCCTAACACGGGTTATAGGTTTTCGCAAAAAATACAAGCGATATAATGAGAGAGACAATACTCAAGAAAGGAAACTCTCATGAACGAAAAGACTTCTGTTAAGACCTCTGACCTTTCGGAACTCGAAGCTAACACTGAGGGTAACCAACAGACCTTTATGAGCAAGACCGTGCGTCGTGCCAAGTCTATTGCGAATGATGCTAAGCCATACATTCCCGCAATTCTTCTTAGCGCCGCTGCCGCGTTCTTGTTCTGGAGGGCTGCCAACGCCCCTGCAACTAGCGAGAATGAGTTCGATTCGGAAGAGACCGAAAACTGATTCTTCCCCTATAGCCCCTAACACGGGTTATAGGTTTTCGCAAAAAGTACGTTCCTTATAATGAGAGACAATACTCATGAAAGGAACTCATCATGCTTATTTACGTCATTATCTTCTTGCTTTGCGCCCTATCTGTGGGAGTACTTGCTGGACGTACACTGAGAGCGCTTGAACAATCCTATCTTTATCGGAATCGAGCCGAACGAGTCTTGGTCGACGTGATAGAACTTACCTATCTACCGGATCAAGAGCTGGCGGACAATCTGGCCGTTAAAGAGGGACTGACACATTAACGTTCTTAAGAACCCATCCAAGCGGTACCTAAAAGCTGCTGAAAATGGCTGATTAAGCCCTATTTCCCGAGAGATACTAGACTCTCCTATAACCCCTAACACGGGTTATAGGTTTTCGATGGAGCAATAATATGGTTGAATTGTATATTCATTCCGATTTGAAAGAACTTGAGAAAATTTCAGACATCGACTTGGTCGCAATTTCTGGCGAAACCAAAGGCACTAAAAGTCCTATTGTGGATGCTGCCATTGGTGTTATCGCTAGTAAAATGCATGGCGAACACCTTCCAATCATGCTCACCGACACCCCATATTCCGGAGATGACATGGAATATAGAGGTGGGACCGGCGAGAAGATCATAATTCCTAAATGGGGATTCGATATCGCTACGTATTCGTATGCGATTCTTCCAAATCGCGTCATTAAGACCGACCGAGTGAAGCGATTTGATCATATTATTGTCCTCGTGGACTCTTGTGTACACCACAAAGAGACATACACTATCCCAAACTTCCCTGGGGCATTAGATCTGCACTATATCCCTATCTGGGCACAAAGTGTTTTAGGTCTAGCAGCCTCAGCGGCAATGAATCGACGATAGGAGTCTTTTTCATGCTGACTTTCTTTCTTCTCTGCCTATGCGTATGGCTGTACGCAACCCGAACCCGATAAAATATCCACAACCTGATAAAAAGGAGCAACAATGAACATCACTACTTTCGCCAAGACCGCTATTCAATGGGCAAAGGCAAATCCTCAGATTTGGATTGCTAGCATTGGCGTCGCCAGCAGCGTTATGACCGCAGTTACGTCCGCAAAGGCTCACGCAGAAGCCGTGGCGCACGAGCTGGAATACGACGAACCGTCCAAGAACCTTGTCGAATACACCAAGCGTCACTGGAAGACGTATATTCCGGCAGCAGTTTCATTGGGTGTGACGGTCGCATCGATTATTTCTCTGCACAGCGTTGGGATGGCCAAGTACAAGGCTTTGTCAGCTGCGTATGGTCTTGCACAGGTAGACCTATCCGAACTTCGGAAGGCCGCTCAGAAGGCCAATCTTATTGCTCCTCCTAAAAAGGAGAAGGATCGCGAATCTGCACGTGAGGATGCTTCTAGCGAAGGCCAAACAGTGGTTTTCATGGATGAGGAGATCGTTTTCCAAGATGCTTTGTCCGGACGCCTGTTCCGATCGACTCCGGAGAAGGTTCGAAAGGCCTGTAATGAGATTTCTCAGGACACTTTGAACTATGGTCCAGTTTCTCTTAATGATTTCTATTCATATATTGATCTGGACCAGGTGTCTTTCGGTGATGAGCTCGGATGGACGCATGGCGTAGTTATCGAACCTGTTTTCACGCCGAAGAATTTGGACGGAAAGCCTGTTCTGTCCGTAAGCTTCAACCCTGCACCGCAAACCGACTGGTTTCGTCTGTAGTTGGTTTAGAAACCCATTAAATCCATGCGGGCCAGGCTACTGCCTAACCTGCAAAAAACGAAAGGAAACAAAATAATGCAACGCGTAACTGTCACCTACGAAGACTTCGATGGAAACCAAGTTCAGGAAGAGCTCTTCTTCAACCTGTCCAAGGCGGAACTCATTCGAATGGAGCTGAATAATCCCGTTCCTTTGAGTGTCATGGCATCTCGTGTTCAGGAGAACCCCGGAGGAATGGACACCTACCGTTTTGCGACATATCTGATCACAAAGGCTTACGGTATGCGAAGCGAGGACGGTCGCCGATTCCATAAGTCAGCGGAACAGACTGCTGATTTCGAGACTTCCCCGGCATATGATGCCCTTCTCGAAAAGTTCATGGCAGATACTGATTTTGCAGCCGGTTTCATCGGTGGTATCCTACCTAAGGGTTTGATGGACCAGGCGCAGGATCTTATTAAGGCAAACCCGGATGCATCCATCGACGAGCTTCGAGCATTGGCAGGACAGCAGAATGACTGACATCAAAGGTACTCCTTCGGTACCTGTTTTTCCGGCAAATTCGGATCGATCTAAGGTCGAGAAATCGACTGAGTCCAAGGTAATTGCCAAAGCAACTGAAAAGAAGAACCGAACTGTCTACAAGGCACTTTCGGATTTCGTGGTATCTGATATCCCTGAAGTTTGGGAACATCTAGTCATCGATGTCGTTATTCCAACGGCTAAAAGTATGCTTACCGACATGGTGACACAAGGTATCCAGTCTTTGTTATACGGAAATTCTGCACCAAAGACTCGGGGGTCTTATGTTACCTACGGAAGTCGTTCAACTTCAAGTTACGCTCGCGCGTCATCCCCTGTAACCAGCAGGTCTCAGACACGTTCTGTGGATCGAATTCGTGATTTGGAATTCGAGAGTGCCCAGGACTTGCGAGATATGCTGGCATTCATCGCTGAAGTATTCGACGATCGTGAAGTTCTGACAGTGGCCGAACTTAAGGAAGCAGCCGGTCTTAAAGTGTCTTATGTAGACGATAGATGGGGCTGGGGTAGGGAAGCCAATTTCCGATCCGTAGTTGATCGAGGTCGACAGGTGCTTCTCGTGCCGTCACCAGAACCTTTGAGCTAATTTTTAAGGAGCATATTCAAAAATGTCACTTACAACTATCATTCATACCATGGGCGCTCGTATCGTTCGCAACGCCCCTACTATTTTGTCAGTAGCTGCATCCGCAGGTGTTGTTGCGACTGGATATCTGGCCTATAAAGCTGGAAACGAACTGTATTCGGTAAAGACTAAGTATGAGAATGCTATGAAGGAATACCCGGACCCGTCAACGGAGCGTGCAACTACTCTCAGGAAGCAATTTCTTTGGGACACTGCTAAGATTCTCGCTCCTACCGTGATTTCCGGAGCTGCAACTGTCGGTTGTATTGTCTGGAGTAACCACCTAGCTACCAAGCAAATCGTAGCTATTACGGGAGCCTACAAGTCGCTCGAGACTGCTTTCAAGACCTATCGGGAAAAGATGGTCGAAGCCGTTGGCGAGAAGAAAGTCAACGAAATCATGGCGCGTCCTATTGAACTCTCATTGGATAGCCCTGATTACAAGAAGATCAGCGAACTCGAGAGCGTGTACGGAATGATTGAAGATGTCTTCAAGGCTTCTCCATACGCCCGCCTGATCGATGACACTTCAACCGTCTGGGATCCAAGTGAAGACTACCTCTTCATGAATATTTCTGCGGTTCAGAATTGGGCAAATCGAAGGCTTCGCACTAAGGGCCATCTATTCCTGAATGAGGTATACGATCAGCTCGGTGTTTCTCGAACCCCCGAGGGGTCTGTGTGCGGTTGGATCGCAAATTCTGAAAACGGCGACGGTTATGTTGATTTTGGCAATCCAGAATCATGTGCTTGGCGATACTATGACGGTGTTCGCAAGCACGACGTGACTGAATGCGTTTTGGATTTCAACATCGACGGCGTTATTTGGGATCAAATCTAATATGGACTACACTTCATGGCTAATCGAAGAAGGTTGCCTTGAAGCGTATACCAAACTCGCTCTAGGGTGGGACAATATCCCATTCGATTATTATCCTGATTGTGATGCACCTCGAATTGAGCAGTGTACTCGGATTCGGGATGAATATTCTGATCGACTGGAAAAGCCCTGCCCTAGAACGGGTCCGCCTAGCTTTTTAGAATTTTTCGTCTCTAGTCTAGATGCATTAAGCACTATGATGTATATGGATAAAGAACGAATTTCTGAAGGTTTACTGATGAATTTAGGCGTAGATTATTATATGGACGCTATATCGTCTCCGGTAGTAATTGCTGAATCTGCACTGGATAGTGCTGAGCGAGTAATTTCTAGGAGCTACTCTAAAGACGGTAGGGGCGGCCTATTCCCTGTCTATGGGGAAGATACTTTAACTATGCCATTATTCGTTCAGATGGCTAAGTGGGCTAATTGGTATGATTCAAGGTGACAAAAATGGATTTCTACAGTTTAAAGATCAAAAAGACTCAGAGAAGTCGGCAAGCTTATCCTAATTTTATCAACGGATATAGCCAGGATATTATGATCCGTGATGGAAATTTCGTTGCGGTTTGGGACGCCGAAAAAGGTCTGTGGAGTTTTGACGAAACCGTAGTTATTCGCGACGTCGACCGAGATGTTTCTGAGTTTGCGCAAGAACGCTCAGAACCGGACGATCGAGTTATTCCCTTGCTTTGTGCTGATGACGACAGCGGGGTCTGGAAGAAGTTTAATCTTTGGGTTAAAAATATGGTTAACACCGACCATCCTTTGGATCGAACCCCTATTTTCCAGGAATCTATCGTTCGTAAAGAAGACTATGCCTCTTACCGCCTGCCCTACACTCTTACGGATACCCCTCCAGACCATTGGAACAAGATGGTTGGGACCTTGTATGATCCATCCGAAAAAGAGAAGATCGAATGGTGCATCGGAAGCGTGTTGACTGGTGCTAGCCGTAAGATTCAAAAGTTCTTTGTATTTTACGGAGAGCCTGGTTCAGGTAAGTCCACCATTATGAATATTATGGGTGACTTATTTGGAGAGTATGCTACTGCTTTCAATTCCGAAGGTCTGGGTAATCTCAGCAACAGCTTCGCAATGAGTGATTTTGCAGCAGACCCTCTAGTTGCGATCGAACATGATGGTGACTTGAGTCGAATCGAGACTAATGCCCGATTGAACTCCATCATTTCACATGAAACGATGATCGTGAATGAAAAGTTCAAGAAACCGTATCAGCTGCGTATCACCACCATGCTGATCATGGGTACTAACTCTCCAGTTAAAATCACCGATGCAAATTCGGGAATTCCTAGGCGTCTGGTTGATATTCGTCCTTCAAATAGGCTATTTTCTATTGATGAATACCATCAGCTAATGGAGGGTATTTCGGGAGAACTCGGAAGTATTGCTCAGCAGTGTATCGAAGTGTTTAGGTCCTTAGGTCCCAACTATTATAAGGACTATCGCGCTAATGACATGCGTGAAGAGACTGACCCTATTTACAATTTCGTTTTGGAAATGTATGACGATTACTGCGAAGCAGAGTACGTAAGTTTAGTTAAAGCGTATGAAGATTACAAAGCTTACGCTGAAGTAACAAACTTGCGATGGGTAGCTCCTCGCCACGTTTTCCGCAGGGAGCTCCGTCATTATTTCGAGAAGTATCATGACCGATATCGGAAAGACAATGGAAGGACACGCAGTGTTTTTACAGGGTTTCGGAGAGATCTATTCGTACCTGCTATGCCGGTTCCCGCTCCTGTACGTGTGGAGAGCGATTATCTTAAACTCTCGGATTATGAAAACGATGAGTTTGATCGCATTTTTGCCGAGCAACCCGCGCAACTTGCAAACACGGATGGAGCGCCTCAACACAAGTGGGAAAATGTTCAAACCCGCCTTGAAGATATTGATAAGAGATCGGAACATTTTGTTCGGCTCCCGTCTGATTTCGTGGTCATCGATTTCGACCTCAGGAATCCGGACACAAATGAAAAAGATCTGGAACGAAATCTAAAGGCGGCTTCAGCTTGGCCTCCTACCTATGCGGAAGTATCCAGAAGCGGTCAAGGCCTGCATCTTATTTATAAGTATGACGGGCCTGATACGCTGTCTGAGTACGCTCCTGGAATCGAGATCAAGCGTTTTCACGGAAAAGCTTCTCTAAGGAGGCGATACACTTTATCGAATGACCATTCAATCTCAAGCTATGAGGGTACACTCCCTATGAAAAGAGTTAAGATGATCAATAGTAAGCATGTCGAATCCGAGAACCATCTTCGGGTTTTGATCGCTAAGGCATTGCGAAAAGAAATTCATCCGGACACCTCGTCATCTATCGACTTCATTAAGGCTATTTTGGATGATGCGAAATCCTCTGGGATGGTCTATGACGTCACTGATGCGCGGCCAGCGGTTATTTCTTTCGCAGCTAAGTCTACGAACCAAGCTCAGCGTTGTCTGGCTCTGGTGAAGGAGATGGCATTTTCATCTGCGGATGAAGAAGTTCCAGTGCAATCTGATGATGGTGGACCTATGACATTTTTCGATGTTGAGGTCTTCCCTAATCTGTTTGTGGTCGTGCATAAAGAAGTTGACGGCGATCCCAAGTCTTTGGTCAACCCGAGTCCATCGGATATTCGTATGTTGATGGACCGGAAGCTTGTTGGGTTCAACAACCGGAACTATGACAATCATATTCTGTACGCCGCAAGTCTCGGATACTCTAACGGAGAACTATATCGTTTGAGCAAGCGGATTATCGATGGTGATCGTAATGCTAAGTTCCGAGAAGCGTATTCGGTTTCGTATACGGATATTTACGATTTCTCATCCAAGAAGCAGTCGCTTAAGAAGTGGGAAATCGAGCTGGGTATTCATCACCAGGAGTTGGGTCTTAAGTGGGATGAACCCGTTTCTGAAGACCTTTGGGACACGGTTGCGGACTATTGCGAAAACGATGTAGTCGCTACTGAAAAGGTATTTGACCATCTGGCAGACGATTGGCAGGCTAGAAAGATTCTGGCCTCGATCAGTGGTCGGAGCGTCAATGACTCGACAAATACACACACTTGTGTTATTTTGTTCGGTCAGGATCGCAACCCGCAAAGCAAGTTTGTTTACACAGATTTGTCTACCATTTTCCCTGGATACAAATACGATCCATACGAAGGCAGCAGCTATCGTGGAGAGGATCCTGGCGAAGGTGGATATGTCTACGCCGAGGAAGGGTATTACGAAAACGTCGCCCTTCTGGACGTGGCTTCTATGCATCCGACATCTCTCATCGAGCTAAATGCGTTCGGACCTTACACGCAGAAGTTCAAAGAGCTTACAGAAGCCCGTATTGCCATTAAGCATGGTGATATGGAAGCTCTAGGTAAACTCTTTGATGGGCAGCTTCTGGAATTGGCAAAGAATAACGATCATACCAAACTTGCGTATGCTCTTAAGATTGCCATCAATTCGGTGTATGGCTTGACATCTGCACATTTCGATAATCCTGCAAGGGACCCTCGAAACGTAGACAATATTGTTGCCAAGCGAGGCGCCTTATTTATGATCGATCTAAAGCACTACGTTCAGGAAGAGCTGGGTGCTACGGTTGCTCATATTAAGACAGACTCAATCAAGATCCCGAACGCTACGGATGAGATCATCCAGAAGGTTCTCGATTTTGGTAAACGCTATGGCTACACATTTGAACATGAGGCAACTTACGAGCGGATGGTTCTGGTGAACAAGGCAGTTTATATTGCCAAGTACAAAGAACCGCACTCTGGAGAATGGGTTGCAGTTGGAAAGCAATTCCAAGAGCCGTATGTGTTCAAGAAGTTGTTTGCTAATGAGCCTATCCAATTCGAGGACTACACGCAGACCCGTCAGGTAAAGACGGCAATGTATTTGAAGTTCGAAGACGGTAGTACTCATTACGTCGGACGAGTCGGATCATTCGTTCCGATCAAACAGGGCTTCGGCGGGGGTATCCTCCTTCGAGAGAATGCCTCTGGCGAAGTCAAAGATAGTGTAACTGATACGAAAGGATATTTCTGGAAAGAAGCAGAAGTCGTTAAGTTCCTCGGCGAAGAGCAAAATGTGGATACATCCTATGCTGAAAATTTAGCCGATGAAGCACGTAAAACTATTGAACAATTCATTGATTTCGATCAATTCACAACCAATTAGAAAGTAGAAATATGTCCGATAACTTGTCCCCTATCTCAATCTCGTCCGCAAACATTTTCTTCCTCAACTTTAGTGGAAAGCCCTCTCGTTACAATAAGGATGGTAATCGTGATTTCGCTGTTGAAGTACCTGCAGAAATGGTATCCGACCTTCAAGCAGATGGTTGGAACGTTAAATTCCGTAAGGATCAAGATAAAAACCCTGATCCTGAACGCCCTTACCTCACTGTAAAGGTCCGTTACGGGTTCCGTCCTCCGGCAATTTGGATGATTGTTGGAGATACCAAGACGCTGCTCACCGAAGAGTCTGTTGGTATTCTGGATAATGCCGATATTTCGAATGTCGATCTCGTTGTCCAGCCTCGACCCTACGATATCGGTGGCTCTACTGGCGTTGCTGCATACGTCAAGACGATGTATGTGACCATCGCTCCGGATGAGTTCTCCGAGCGTTACGCGGACCTCGAAATTCGGTAGTAGGTAACTATGGATACGACACTGCGCCCTCTCCCCGGTTTTTCGTCTTATGGCGTTACCGAGGAGGGGGCTGTGGTGAATGTCCGTACCGGATATTCACTTAGACCGTTTAAACGCGGAAAGAATTATTTGTACGTTCGGTTGTACACTGGAAAAGGCACTGAATCAATCGAACGCTCTGTAGCAGCATGTGTGTGGGCTGCCCATCATCGTAGGTGGCCTCCAAAAGGCCAATACGTGTGCCATGTAGATGGTTTTCTAGAAAACAATCAAATCGATAATCTTTACCTTGGAACGCGGGCTGAAGTAGCTAGGACTTCGGCTAGGCGGTCTGCAACCATTTATCAAAGGTATATCGATGAAGTTACCGAAGAGATAAACTCTATCTTGGGACTCGATTAGGTTTCCAAAGAGAGCACGGAATGAACAACTTTATAGATCAAATCTGCCTAGGACTTCGAAACATTGGCAGAGCAATTAGCAAGGCATTCGATTTTTGTCTGGATTGTTGCATAGATGGGTTTTATGTAGTGGCTGATGCGCTCGACTACATTCTGTCTATTCCAGTTACTATTTCCGATTATATTTGTATACGAGCCGAAAGGGCTGAAAGAAACAATGAGAAACTCGAAAACACAGATGATAATGTTTCCGCCGAATCAGTTGGCGGTAAGGAATGCAACTCCGGAACTTGTAAATATTGTTCTGGAGAGCGTTGTGGATTGGATGAATTTAAACCTAGGCGAGAATGAGTACGAATATTTTCCTCCGTCCTCGACGAAATTCCTGAAACTACTACATAAGTCTAGTGGAACCTACACAGCTGGTATCCGTTTCTTAAACTATAAAATGGAAACGGGATACCTAGGCGCTGCCTATTCCCGAGACCCGAGAGTGCACCTTACTTTGATCAACACGGATCCCAACGAAAGTTGGACCCTGGTGGCCGATTTCGTATATAGCAGGTATGCTCCAAGGCCATTGTTTATCGGAGAAGTTAGCGGCGAACACGCAGAAAAGTTCGACGAGTCTGAAGTGGTTGGCACACTAAAGCATCTGTTACTGCTTTCGTGGGACGACGAACAATAAGGGTTGAAAAGAAAAATGAGCACAGCAAAGACAACCTTGGAACTGTTGCCACATTCACAGATGGCGCTGAGGAACGCGGGCCCAGAACTTGTAAATATTGTTCTGGAGAGCATTGCGGATTGGATGAATTTAAACCTCAACGGGAATGAGTACGAGTATTTTCCTCCTTACTCGGAATGCACTGCCGACATGGATAAGATGGGAGGTACATACACAGCATATATTCGCTTCTTCGATTTCAAGGCGGATAGCGTGTACCCAGATATCACGTTCCGGTCACCGAGGATTCATCTTACTCTAACGTGCGAACTCGCGAATGGTCATCACTGGGTCTTGCGGGGAGAACTGATCTCTAGCGTCTACGCTCGCCAGCTTATATTTTTAGGTGAGTATAAAGACTGCTGTAATGGAGACCATGTGGATTGCTTCACTACTTCCGAAGTGTACACTACTCTGGAGAAATGGTTTGTGATACCATGGCGCTAGCAGAACATTACCATGCATGGGAGGACCGCAAAGACTATTTCACCCATGGAGGAAAGATCTATGAGTTTTCCGACCGGAATTGGATAGACGTTATTGACGTTTTGAAGCAATTATCGTATGGCTATTATGCCGATCTTACAGATCTCAAGAACGGGACTGGAAATACTTCTGGTTTTGTTGAGATTTGCGACGGCTGGCTATACGGAGAAATACGCTGGGATATTAGAGATCCTGTTGTGCACAACTACGGTCTCCAGTACGAAATTGAGATCAACGAGAATTTCACAAAAGTGTATTTCGAGCTCCATGAAGGTGTTCTACTTCCTATCGATACTTCATATATTCCAACAATCATGGATTATTTGATGTTTAAGTTCCCTGGGTGCGCCATCATGACCAAGCGTATTCATACGTTCGACTATTACCAACACGCAATTTAGCTAGAAAGGAGGTATCGTGGTATATCATAATTCATTCAATATTCCTGATAATGCGACACCAGCTTCATTCGATTTCGAAGATTACGGACGTGTAACTGAGGCACCTAGACCAATATCATCCCGTGTGGTTGGTATTATCATGAGTGCTCTTAGGGATCCGTTAAAGTATCAAAAGTCTAGATTTGAGGCTTTAATACATTTTAATGACGGTTTTCTTCCCGGTAACATCGGAGATGGGTCATTTTCAGTGTCTGTTGACGGTGTTGTAGAAGGCGAAGAAATCCATTCATACACCGTTGAGAATACGAGTGGTCAAGAGTACCGTGCATATGTATACGACTTGCATAAAATTCCTATTAAGTATGGCGGCGAGACTCATATTTTCACCAGTCCGGACGGGTGGATTTTACGAGCTGTATACAGTAGTCTCTACCCAATGAGTGGAAAGATTATTCAAACACTTATATATGGTTCTACATCTATTGAG
>ERZ773013.1095-NODE-1095-length-16537-cov-63.820774_pt1 | contig 16537 bp, 11 predicted proteins | sample MGYA00511670_ERZ773013 | MGnify/ENA primary metagenome ERZ773013 (study PRJEB29015, sample SAMEA2738120) | human oral metagenome | biome: human oral; feature: human-associated habitat; material: saliva | place: China | collected 2257 ... | reverse complement strand
GAGGTGCGTACTCAGGTTGAGGAACAGCAGCCAGAGGAGTATGCTGAAGCTATTGGAGATGTTGACGAGCCAGCAGCACCACCAACGACCCCTGCAAGTCCGTTTGGCCGTGTAGAGCCTAAGCAAGAGGCTGCAGATCGTAAAGACCGTACTGCACCAGCAGCAAAGAAGCTCCCAAAGGCGGAGGGCAGACAGTTAGCACGCGAATATTCTCTTGCAAAGGATAGCGGTGAGGATAGCTGGCAGATTTTCCTCGACTTGGCACGCGACTATAAGGCACGCGACTCTCGTCTGGCTACCGTTTACATCGACTCAGACCTCAAGGGTGTCCTCGACCGTTTGAAGTCTGCTACGAGTGTGAAACTTCCTTCAACAGCCCTATTGAGTGCTATCGTTGCTCGCTTCGTATTCGAACACGAGAAGGATATTAAGAACGCGATATTTGGAGAGAGCTTGTTGTAAAAAGGAAAAATAACAAAACAACAAAGCAAACCAACAGCCCCAACTGGCCCCTCCCCCGACCCCTCCCCCATAGGGAGGGGCGTGAAATGCGGGATACCCCTTGTGTGAGTTGACGAGTAGACAGGTTTACGAGTAGACAAGTTGCTTGTGGCGATAAGCCACAGTTTTCATTAGTTATCATGAGTGGTAGTTGACGTGTTTACTATACGTTTAGGAGAAACATGGTCAATAGAGGTAATTATGATTCATAACAGATAAGGAATTATTGAACGAAATGAAATTAAGAAATATCATCTATTTAATTTCTTTTTTACCATTGTGTGCTATGGCGCAAGGGGATGAACCTCATCATGAAATATCCATGAGTGTAGGTATTATGACAAATCAAGCTTATGATACTCGACTAACCTATCAATATTACTTGAACAAAAGTATTGGTGTGGGTGCTTCTTTCGGATATTATAAGCAATGGTACGCTAATTATATTCCGCAGTCAGAACTCCATCATGGGGAATGGGACTATTGGAGGTTGTCAGAAAAGGATTGTAAACCACAGAATATCTATTTAGAGCCTACGTTATCACTAAATAGCCCTGCTATAGCTCAAGTGGGAAGGTGGTCTTTCAAACTCGGAGTAGATATTGGTGTAATGTTCCAGCTTCCGTTTACTCTCGTTTCTGTAAAATATATCAATACCACAACACAAAAATCACATCAAAAAAGCCTACACACAAGCGATATGCAGTGGTGCTTTTGGGATATACGTCCTACTATTAAGGTCGAAAGTGAGAATATTTTTGTAGCTCTTGGTTATGGGCTTTCTGATTTCGACGTTTACTCATCCTATCGGAAGATATCAGTCCAAGGGAAGCCTTTTGACGATTTCTATCCTAAAAAGAAGTTGAATAATACCTTCTTCTTAAGTGTTGGTGGTTATTTCTAAATTAAAGTGTTGAGAAGTGTACAAGTTTACAAGTATACGAGTAGACAAGTTAATTGTGGCGATAAATCACAGTTAACAGTAGTAATCATGAAGGGGTGGTTGACGAGTTGACAGGTTTACGAGTAGACAAGTTAATTGTAGCGATAAACCACAGTTAACATCGATACTCATGAGTGGTAGTTTACGAGTTGACGGGCTTACGAATAGACAAGTTATTTGTAGCGATAAACCGTAGTTAACATCGGCAATCATAATTCTGAATTATAAGTTGCTGCTCTTATCGAATAAAGGAATACACAGATGAATTCATTGATTGTAAGTACTGTTCTTTTCTTAGGGCTTTTAGGACTGATCTATACGGTTAATTACCTTTATTATCGTTTTTCTCCTGTTCATTCATTTCCGAGTGTTACCACCCTTTCTGCAAGAGCTCTCTTTGAGATGTTCATAATTGGAGTAGGTTACTTCGGTACGCTTTTTTGTTTGGTGTTTTTTGAAAGCGAATTAGGATTATCCCATTCAGGCTATTTGTACATATATCTATGTATTGGAATATTGTTTCTGTTGATAGCTGCAATAGTAGGTGTTTTTCGATATGATAAAGGTGTTTGGCTTCGTCGTAATCCCAAGCATAGCAGATTGATGCTTCCTTCATGGAATGAAGGCTCTAAGAATATGGGTGTGTCAATAAGCAGGATTGATGATATCAATTATGGTCGTGGCGTAAGTTTCTCATGGTTTGATGGATGTTTTATTACTGCAGGAAGACACAGAGTGGCGTTTGAATACTATGAACATAATTTCACGGCATACCGCACTATCCGTAAGATTATTTACAAAAAAGAGATGGTTTTTAATTTCAAAGCAGATACGGTATATGTGATAGAGGTACTTCAAGAAAGACAGACCTTCCGAATCACGGCAGATACGACACGGAAGAATTACCTTTGAGCTTCGAGATTTGAACTTTGAGCATTGATGTTTGGACCTTATAAAAACATCCATCATGTGATAAATTCCTCCGAAAGAAGTGATATTCTCGTTTTTAATAGCTATCTTTGTCATGTCAGATATTTGCTTACTTGTTATGTTTGCAGTACCAAGATAGGTGAAAAATCTGATATATCCCAATGTTTTGAGGACTTTGTTTCTCAGGCACTTGGATTTCTTACAAGAATTTACGCTGCGGAATTAAGGAATCAATAAAAAGTCAGATATAATATGAACGTCGATTTGTTTGATTTAGAAAGATTCGTAAAGGTGCAAGACGCTTACGGTTCGTATGATATCGCCCTTCAGGAGATAAAGAATGGAAGGAAGGAGTCTCATTGGATGTGGTACATCTTTCCTCAAGTTCAAGGTCTGGGACATAGCAGTATGTCGCAAAGATATAGTATCAAATCACTTCTTGAAGCCAAAGCATTCTTGGAAGATGACACATTGGGCAAACGCCTTTACGAGACTATGAGTGCTCTTCCTGTCTACGGAGACGCAGAAGACATTTTCGGAGCGTTAGATGCTATGAAGTTGCGTTCTTGTCTGACACTATTTGACCTCGTCTCTCCAGACGACATCTTCTCGGATTTTTTGGAGAACTACTTTAATAAAGTGCGTTGTCAAAAGACCCTAAAGATAGTTGCATCGGAGTTGTCATATTATAAGGAGGATAATGCGTTCCAAAGAAATGGCATCCACGAACCGGCAAGGGCTTTTTTTGAGAGTGGAACCTATGAGGCAGAGCAGATTGATTATGAACAAAGAATCGGAACGCTTTGGGATTTGTTGGGGCGTGGTGAAACTATGAGAAAACTGTTGTCTCAGTATTTCTGGACAAAAGATTTCTCTGTTTATCGCGTATCTGGTGTTAGGTTTACTATGCTTGGCTACGTAAGGACTGTCTTCCAAAAAATTGCAGATAATGTGCATGATGATGCGTTATTCAAGGAAATGAACGGTATCTATAATCAGTATCAACCTGCCGATGATGATAGTGTGTTCCTGATAGCAGATGCTATAGACGAGTTTATGAAGGCTCATTGCGATGACAAGGATATAAAATCAGTTTTAGATACGCTGATAAAGGATTCTCTTTGTTGCCAATTGTGAAAGGCGATGAGCGAACGTACAATGGCATAATACGTCCAGAATACACTCCAGATGCAATATCTTCTCTGAAATCAGATGAGATATTTGTGTTCGGAAGTAATCTTCATGGTCATCATGGAGGTGGTGCAGCCAGGGCTGCCTGTAAAAAGTTTGGTGCAATATGGGGACAAGGTGTTGGGTTGCAAGGTCAAAGTTATGCAATCCCCACCATGCAGGGAGGCGTAGAGACTATTAAGCCCTATGTTGACCAGTTTATTGAGTTTGCTAAGGAACATACCGAATAGTTCTTCTATGTCACACGCATTGGTTGTGGTATTGCTGGTTTCAAGGACAGTGACATGGCACCTTTGTTTAGGGAAGCTATAGGAATTAAGAATGTTTGTTTACCCAAATCTTTCTGGTAACAATTCAGTGGTATTGACCAGTCCGTATTCTTTCCTCTAAAATCTTCGTATAAAGGCTATAAAGATGCTTATTTTTCTTGCGTATTTCAGATTTAGTATGAGAATCTGATATATTAACACTAAGAGCCATTGAAATGGCAAGCAGAATCATGTAAGCAACCTTTGTCATTTACATTATCGTAATATTGCATCCGACGACGTTTCTTTCACATGAATAGCGATGAAATATATTTTTCTACAATTATTTTCATTTATTATGTACCTTTTGTTTTTTGTCATCCTGTCTTCTATTGTCCCTCTGTATTGTAAAGGAAATTCAGATGTTGAAATTTAATAGGGCGTTAATTCCATTCGAATTAACGCCCTTTTAGCTTATAAAAGATGCCCTTTTGAGGTCTTATTAACGCCCTTTTGAAGCCTTAACAAGCACCTTTTGAAAACCACTTCTGCAACTATTTGATAACAAAAGACTTACGAGGAGGCTTAAAAAGCTCGTTTTTAGCCCTTTTCTCCGCCTTTTCTTCGAGTATTTTGTAATATAATTTCAATAGAGCAAACGTTTGTTTGCTAATTATATGTGCGTTTTCAATATGTGTCACATAGTCATAAACAATGTGTATACATTCTTTTTCCACCTTTTTAGAGCTATATATAACATTATTATTAAATAATTGTTATAATTAATATAAAATCTATACCTTTGCAAACGGACCAGATTTTACATCTTTTCAAAGGTGTATTTTATACGAGTCCTATATATTTAAAGAGCGTTTGACATTATCCTCCATCTGAAATCTGGACAATTTCATACACTGTGGATAATAGCAATTACGCTCACGCTGGGATTATTATACCCTATACTTGGGGCATGATATATCTATAGGCGTGGGCTATTGCTTTATTATACAGTGGTGGGCAGTCCAGAGCCTCAGTGGAATAATAAGCAATAGTTTCCACGCTTTTTCTATCTAATAATTTATAAACCGCTTAACTTTTGGGAACAGGTGAGCATTTTAATCTATTATGAAACAGTCAGATTACTTGATGCAACAGTACGCTCTCATCAAAGCATGGGAGAATGAGGAGCCAGGTGTTGTTAGTAAAACGTTTGGTAAGCTTTTAAGTCCCGTTGGTAAACTTATTTCAGTAGTAGTGCCTGAAAAGGTCATTGAGAGTGCCATAAACGCTGCAAATGCTGCTGCACAGTACCTTACGGACACAGACGACGTACTGCGTGACGGAAATGTAGAGAGTATTGAAGAACTGCGTACGAAGGACCTTAAACTTTGTGACGAGATGGCAGATTCGGTGCATAACTGGGCTGTCGGAATAGCTACGGCAGAAGGTGCTGCGGTTGGTAGTGCAGGTTTGCCAGGTCTTGTTGCTGACATTCCGTTCATTACCACACTGGCACTTCGTACAATCCATAAGATTGGTGTATGCTATGGTTATGTGGCTGATGCAAATAATGAGGAGGAAGAAAAGGCTTTTGTCTTGGGTGTTCTTGCTACAGCAAATGCGAGTACATTAGGTGAGAAAGCCAGTTTTATCTTGGGTCTCAAGCAGATTTCTTTGTTGATACAAAGAAATGCGTGGAAGAAATTGGCAGAGATGGGAACTGCCAACCTTTTAGCTAAGAGTATTGTGAGCGTGCGTCAGGCGGCAAAGCTTATCGGTGTGAACCTTACCAAGCGTAAGGCTTCTCAGTCTATTCCTTTCATTGGTGGAGCTGTAGGGGCTGCACTCAATGCTTCTTTCATTAATGATATAGCTTGGGCTGCTCGTCGTAGTTATCAGCGTCGTTGGCTTGAGGATAATAAGGTGATAGAGCCTGAGGCTTCTGTAGACGAATAGTCATTATTTCGTTCTGTCATATAGTTGAGATATTGATCTTAAACTTATGATAGATTACGGTTATTTTAGTAAGACCCTATCAATGCTCGAATAAGGAGTGTTGATAGGGTCTTACTCATTTTATCTTTCCCAGCTTCGGTAATCTAAGTGGTAGTTGACTGGGTTACGAGTAAACCAGTTGATTGTAGCGATAAACCATAGTTAACATCGGTAATCATAATTATGAATTGTGAATTATGAATTTTGAATTAATAAAGGATTATGGATTTATAAAAAAAAGTGTTATATTTGCACCTGTAAACCTAAATCAATGTAATTATGTCTAAATCTACTACTGTCTTCCTGGGTATAAGGAAGCATCCCCCATTCGCAATGGGAGGGGTGGCACTCTCTTTGTGTCTGAGTTTATTCGTCGCTACCCCAGCACTTAGTTCTACGAGTGCGAATGTAAAAACAATTGAGAGTACACAGCAGCAAAAGCAGGCTATCAAGGGTGTTGTGAAAGATACCCATGGTGAACCCGTTATCGGTGCCTCTGTGATGGTTAATGGAGTTGCCATGGCTGTTACGGATGTTGATGGCAACTTCTCGCTTGCCGCTGCACCCGGTGCTGTGCTACAAGTAAGTTATGTGGGCTTTAAGCCTCAGTCTGTAACCGTCAAGGCAGGTATAACCAATTATGCCGTTAGTCTGCAAGATGACAACCAAGCATTAAACGAAGTGGTTGTTGTAGGCTATGGAGTACAAAAGAAGGTAAACCTCACCGGTTCTGTTTCATCTGTTAAGGGCGATGCACTTGAGATGCGCCCAGTGACCGATGCGTCGCAGAGTCTTCAGGGATTGGTACCGGGTTTGATGGTATCAAATGGTAGCTCTGGTCGTCCGGGAGCCACGGCTGCCTTGTCATTGCGTGGTCAGGGTAACCTCTCCGGCACCGGTCATCCTTATGTTTTAGTAGATGGAATTGAGATGAGTCTTGCCGATGTCAATCCAAATGATATCGAGTCAATCTCCGTATTGAAAGATGCATCCGCTTGTTCTATCTATGGAGCACGCGCTGCCTACGGTGTTATCTTGGTAACAACCAAGCGAGGTGAGGAAGGCAAGATGCACGTAAACTATCAAGGAAGTATGGGTTGGAATCGTCCAACCGTCCTGCCTGAGATGGCAAATGCCGTAGAGTTTGCCAAGATGTGGAATGCTGGTGTTACGAATGCCAACTCCTCTCGTCTTTACAGCGATGAAAAGATTAAGCTCTTAGAGCAGTATATGAACGACCCATCAAGTGTGAATCCATGGCAAGAACTCCCTGCCAACTCCTTGATGAACCCAGCCTTTGAGAACACAGAGAAGGGTATTGGAAACGTTGACTACTTCAAGTTACATTATAAAGACTATGCTTTCAAGCAGCAGCACAACGTAAGTTTGAGCGGTGGTGGTAAGCAGGCACAGTATTATGTATCAGGAGGTTACTTCAAGGAAGACGGTATTCTGCGTTATGCGAAGATGAACTTTGAGCGCATGAATCTCGCTTCCAACCTCACTTCTCGGCTCACCTCATGGATGAAGATGAAACTTAACTTGAAGTATGTTCACTCTGTCGACAACACTCCTTTTGGTGCAGGCGGCTTGAGCGAAGGCTTCTATCACTCATTAGCACGTTTCCGTCCGACGATTTCAGTGGTTGATCCTCATGGTCATTTCACGGAGTTGTCAATGATACCTTACCTACAGAGTGGTACCTTCACACGTACAAAGCGCAATCATTACGACATCACCTTAGGCTTCGAGCTTAATCCAGTAAAGGGATTGATTATCAATGCCGATTACACTAATAAGTTTATCTCGACCTCATACGAGGCATTGAACGTTGCCCCAGACATCTATGCAGCCGATGGTGTGACGACTTCAAAGGGTGTTCGTGGTGAGTTGGATGCAAGTCCTGATGGCAAGTATCAGCGTTCAAACTATAACATCCACTATCAGAATATCAGCCTTTATGGTAACTACTCATTGACCCTTGCAGAGGATCATAACATCGTCTTGATGGCTGGTTATCAGGAAGAAAACAACAAGGTAGACTATCTGAAGAACGCTATCTCTGGTCTTTACTCAATGCACAATCCAAATACAGCAATGGGAACAGGCGACAAGCAGCCAGACGATATCCGCAACGGATGGGCAACACGTGGCTTCTTCGGACGTATCAACTACGACTATCAGGGTCGTTACTTGCTCGAAGTAAACGGCCGTTATGACGGTTCTTCACGCTTTGCACGCGACCATCGTTGGGGCTTCTTCCCATCAGTATCCCTCGGTTGGAACATCAGTCGTGAGAAGTTTATGGAGCCGCTCAGCCAAAAAGTATCGCAGTTGAAGTTGCGTATGTCATACGGTAAGCTGGGTAATCAGGCAGGTGCAGCCCTCTACACCTTCGCATCAACGATGAATCTCAGTGGTGGATTAGGAAGCTATATCTTTGCTGATGGTCGTCATGCTTATCTCCTTGCGCCGGGCGTTGTCAATCCAGCAACAACATGGGAGAAGGTAAGCAGCAAGAATATCGGTTTAGACTTCGGCTTCATGAACAATGCCCTTACGGGTAGTCTTGACGTCTACGAGCGTAAGACAAAGGATATGTTGGGACCTGGTGTAGACTTCCCCGACTTCTTCGGTGCTAATGCCCCACAAACCAATAATGCGTCTTTGCGCGATCGTGGTTGGGAACTTACGCTGAATTATCGTGGTAAGATTGGTAAGGACATCGACTATAGTATCGGTGGTTCTTTGGCTGACTATACCTCTATCGTAACAGACTATGCAAACCCAACAGGTACGGCACCTGCAAGCAACTGGTATAGAGGAAGACGCGTTGGAGAGATATGGGGCTATCGTACAGACGGCTTGTTGCAGACACAGGAGCAGGCTGATGCTTACAATGCTACACACAACAACACCTTCTTCTCAACCTTGAAGTGGACACCGGGTGACGTTGCTTATCGCGATCTTAACAACGATGGCTATGTGAACAATGGTAAGAATAAACTCGATGATATGGGCGATATGACCATTATCGGTAACACCTCACCTCGTTATCAATACACAATCAATGGTATGGTTAGCTGGAAGGGACTTAGCTTGAGTTTCATGTTCCAAGGCGTAGGCAAGCGTGATTGGGACCCAACCAACAGTGTATACTTCTGGGGAACAGGTCCTTACGCACAGGTAACTATCTTCAAGGAGCATCTTGACTACTGGTCAGAGAGCAATCCTAATGCCTACTATCCAAAGCCTTATATCAACTCAGCAGGTGGCGTTCGTCCATATGCAGCGAAGACAAAGAGCCAGCCTACTGACCAGTATTTGCAGAGTGCGGCTTACTGTCGTTTGAAGAACTTGACCTTGAGTTACGTCCTCCCACAGACATGGACACAGAAGATGAAACTCCAGCAGGTGAAGGTGTTCTTCTCTGGTGAGAACCTCCTTACCTTCACAAAGCTAAAGAAGATGCTCGACCCAGAGGTTATCTTCACTGCTAATGGCTACACTGGCGAAGGCGGTAAGAACTATCCAATGAATAAGGTCATCTCGTTTGGACTTATGGTTAATCTCTAATCAATTAAAAGAATATAACTATGAAACTTAAATATATATGTTTAGCACTCTTGAGTGCAACAACGCTTACAAGTTGCTTTGACTTAGACAAGTCTCCAGAAGGAGTGCTTTCAACAGTCAACCCTTTCACCTCCTTGGGCGAGATGAACAGCTATCTCGACCAGTTCTATCAGACAGGTGTGAAGGGACAAGACTTTAACTCATGGGGGAGTGGTGGTATTGCTGGTATCGATATGAACAGCGATAACATGGCAAGTGGCGCTGTTAATACCCGCCTCAATGGTGGTTTGACCCTCGCTAATGCGGGTAAACTCGGTCATTACTATAATATTCGCAACGTCAACTTCTTCTTGAATAACCTCAATTTCAAGGATAAGAACTCCGCTGCCTACAAGCAATGTGTGGGCGAAGCCTATTATTTCCGTGCATGGTTCTACTTCCAGTTGTTCAAGAACTATGGTAAGATCGCTTGGGTGAATCGCCCTCTCCAACCAGAGGAAAGCGAGATGCAGCAGCCACAACAGGAACGAACCGTGATTGCTGATAGTATTCTTGCCGACCTCGATAAGGCTATTGCCAACCTTAACACCCAGAACAGCAGTGCTACAATGCGTATCCACAAGGACGTGGCACGTGCTTTCAAGAGCGAGGTGGCACTCTATGAGGCTACATGGGAGAGGTATCATAAGGCAAAGAACGATGCTTTCTTCGACCCAACTGTTACCGATGCGAAGATTAAGTCTTACTTAGATCAGTGTGTTGAGGCTTGTAAGGACGTTGTTGACAGAGGTGTTTGGAAAATCTATACGACTGGTAATACACTGAATGACTACCGCGTTATCTTCCAGACAGAGGACCTTAGCGCCAACCCTGAGGTGTTATGGTTTAAGCGTTATGACGGCGTAAACGTTGGTAACAGCGTTGACCGCTACCTCAATCAGGGTGGTGGTAGTAGCGGTGTTACAGCATCGTTGGTTGACGACTACCTCACCATCGATGGTAAACCCTTTGTCGGACCAGCCGTGTTGACCGCAAAGGCTACCTTTGGCGACGAGCTAAAGCCAACCGTTCGCGACCCACGTCTCTGCCAGACAGTGTGTATGCCGGGTCAGATTCTGCGTCCAGACCAAGGCGGTTACGTCGTTCCACCACTCAACGGATCGGGCTATAACAAGAATGAAACAGGCTATTCAATGCTCAAGCACGTACAGATTGACTATAAGGGAAGCCTTGACCAAGAAGGAAAAGGCAGCACACCAGCCATTCAGTATCGCTATGCTGACATCCTCTTAAACTATGCTGAGGCTTTGGCAGAACTCGATGGTGCCGCTAACGCAAGTCAGATTATTGCCATTCTGAAGCCTTTGCGCGACCGTGTTGGTATGCCAGCAGTCGACTTCGACCGAGAGTATAACACTGAGGCAGACTATCCTTTCCACCATCTCAATAAGTATTTACAGGCAGTTCGCCGTGAGCGTCGTATTGAGCAGGCTTGTGAGGGTCGTCGATTGGATGATATCTTCCGTTGGGCAGCAGCCGATGAGCTTATCGTTGGAAAGCGTGCACACGGTGCATTGTTCATTGGTAGCAACCTTGAACATCATGCAAAGTATGGCACAAGCCTCGTTTATGACAAGCCAAAAGGCAATAATATCTACCTCTCTGGCAAGCCTGGCGACGCACAACGTTACGTATTGCCAGTGAATCCATCAGGCTATGAGACGGGTTGGAAGTTTAATCCAAAGCGTGATTACCTCCTTCCGTTCGAAACGCGTATGCTCACACTGACCAACAATCTGTGGAAGCAGAACCCTGGATGGGATAAATAATTGCGATAAACCAATTTATTATATATGCAAAATAAAGTTTTATACGGCTTGACAGGAGCGATTGCAATGGGTGCAGTCGTTCCTGCCCAAGCGCAGAAGAAACCGATGAACATCGTCTTCATCATGAGCGATGACCATTCGTATCAGACAATCAGCGCTTACGACAAGCGTTTCATCAGTACACCTAACATCGACTGGTTGGCTGACAATGGTGTGAAGTTCCAAGAGAGCTTTGTTGCCAACTCCCTCAGCGGTCCGTCACGTGCGTGTATGCTTACCGGTAAGCACAGTCATGCTAATGGATTCACGGACAATTCTAAGACCTTTGATGGTGGTCAGCAGACCTTCCCTAAGTTGCTCCAGAAGCAGGGCTATCAGACCGCTATGATTGGTAAGTGGCACCTCACCTCACTGCCAACAGGCTTCAACTACTGGGATATCCTTATCGGACAGGGCGACTACTATAACCCTGACTTCCTCAGCAATGGTAAGAAGATACGCCGTCCGGGCTATGTGACGAACATCATTGCCGACATGGCGATTGACTGGATGGAGAACAAACGCGACAAGAACAAGCCTTTCTGTCTGTTGATGCACAACAAGGCGCCTCACCGTGTGTGGAATCCTGATACCTGCGACCTCCGCCTCTATGACGATGTGACCTATCCGTTGCCAAAGACTTTCTATGATGACTATGCTGGTCGTTTGGCTGCACAGAAGCAGGAGATGAGTATCATAAAGGACATGGACCTCGTCTACGACAATAAGATGGCGGATAAGGAGAACGAGATTCATACCACTACAGGGCTTGAGCAGTGGGGACGTGGCAACTACAAACGTATGACACCTTCGCAGCGTGAGCAGTGGGATAGCTACTATGACCCAATCATCAAGAAGTTTAAGGAAGACAAACTCTCTGGTAAGGCACTCGCTGAATGGAAGTATCAACGTTATATGCACGATTATATGCGTGTGATTCACTCTGTCGATCGCAACGTCGGTCGTGTCATCGAGTATCTGCGCCAGCATGGTCTCTTAGAGAACACAATGATTGTCTACACCTCTGACCAAGGTTTCTACATGGGCGAGCATGGATGGTTCGACAAGCGTTTCATGTATGAAGAGTCATTCCGCACACCATTGTTGGTTTACTATCCGGGCGGTAAGCATGGGGTTGTCAAAGAGATGGTACAGAACATCGACTATGCCCCAACCTTCCTCGATGTAGCCGGTGCAAAGGTGCCTTCTGACATTCAGGGCCGTTCTTTCCTCCCACTCCTTGAGGGTAAGAAGCCTGCCAACTGGCGTCAGTCGCTTTACTATCACTACTACGAATACCCTGCCGAGCACTCTGTTTGCCGTCACTATGGTATTCGTACGAAGCGTTATTCGCTCATGCACTTCTACAATGATATCAATGCTTGGGAACTCTACGACCTAAAGAAAGATCCTGACCAGATGCATAATATCTATGGTAAACCAGGTACGGAGAAGCTCACAAAGAACCTTAAGAAACAACTCCTCCAACTGCAGGTGCAGTATGATGATCCAATACGCTTAAAACATTGAACTTTGAGGTTTGAACATTGAACTTTTTTACCTTTGAACTTTGAGGTTTGAACATTGAACTTTGTGATATGTATCATTAATGACTACGAATTACGCGAATTACACGAATCCTTGCAAACTTTGAACTTTGAGGTTTGAACTTTGAACTTTATGATTTGAACTACGAATTACGCGAATTGCGCGAATCCTTGCAAACCTCAAAGTTCAAAGGTAAAAGGTACATATCATAAAGTTCAATGTTCAATGTTCAAAGTTCAAAGTAAAAATTCGTAGTCCGAATTTATTTTACATTTCTGGTCCGGAAAAGGTGAGGAATAGAGTCGAGAATCAGCTTTTTTGTTACCTTTGTAAGTGTCTTGTTATCAGTTATTTGTAAAGTTGCGGTTTTGATGATGCTTACTAAGGTCCGAGAAGGGCGTTAGTAAGGTTCTTAAAGGGCATCTTTAGCAAGCCAAAAGGGCGTTAATTCGAATGGAATTAACGCCCTTTTGATTTTTAGGTTATGAAATTATCCAACAAAAGTTTACGGACCAGTCCGCCTTATTGAACCTTTGTGAGTTCACAAATCAGATAATTTCCTGCGAGTGGAATTCTCAGGCTTTGAAAGGTATCAAAATATGGTTCCATGTATGAATTGTAAGGAAGAAGATAAATCTTGAACTTACTTGTTTTTACATTATAATATCCGTAGCCGTTAAAATAAGTCATAAGAGAGCTCATGACTGTTGTTTTGAGACTGGGGCCTCTATATTCAACTACCCCTCGTGATACTTCAAACCGATATATGCAACTGTCTTGTTGGTTGCGACTGGTGAAACGAATTCCATCAAGTCCTAAAGAAATCTTTTCGTCTGGTTGAGTAGATATCTTTGTTATTGTAATTTTTATCCCATCTTTTTCAATATTGTGTAACTGCAGATATGTGTTGCGTGACAAGGCTAAATTGCCATAGTAGAATTCTCTCGTACCGTAGATGGTAAGAGTATCGAGGTCAAGGCTTGAATTGGAATAATATTTTTTCTTGGTTGAAGGGTCGTAAATATACACATTACCTTTATACGTACCAGGTAAAGAATTCTGTATTTTAAGTGCCTCTTCACTACTGATAGGTGCGAAATTAGATGTGTTGTCTGTCGTAGCGTCATCGTCTTTCGAACATGAAACAGCAATGCTGCCTACCAACAGTAGGAAAAGAGCGACGAGTAGGTTGTATTTATTCTTTTTATCCATAATCTATTCTTTATTTATCGTTTATTCTTTTGTTAAAAGAGATGTCAGTTTATCCTATGTTGTCTTCTTTAATTTGCATATAAAATAAACGTCGTTGAATTCGGCTTTTATATTATTGTTTGGAACCTTGCTGTCATAAAACAAGGCACCCGCAGGCTTTATGTACACCGTCATTTCTTTCGTTGTATTGTTGAAAGTTCCACAGACATTAAAATCCAATTCCCTCAAGTCATAACGATTCTCATGGGGAGAGCTCATATATGAGTAAAAATAATATGGGTTATACAATTGGAATGCCACTTCTGAAGGATTCTTCTTGTTTCTCCCGATGAGTATTGTATGGTAATCGTGTATCTTTCCAGTCTTCCTCCAAGTTCTATTTTTGATTATTTTGTATAGTAAGTCATAAGCATATTGATCCTTCTTTAAGGCATATAATGTAAAAGGATGGGGAACAGGAGTCAGGCTAAACTGATTTAAGTATGATTCGAACTTGGCACTTACATGATTATCAAAATCAGAAGGAATTACCTGTTTGGTCTTAGGGTCATAAACGGTTAGCGTACCCTCGTAGGTGCCCACAGCCTTATTAAAGAAATCGTCAGGGTCATTTCCTTCAATAGGAATTGGATAATTAATATCAGGTTGCAGGATATCAGCTGTGAAATCATTTTGTTCGATAGGAACAAAGGGCATGGGGTCGTTTTCGCTTTCTTCATCTTTTGAACATGAAGCAAACAAAAGTGGAAGAACTAAACATGCGAGCGCAATAAGTAACTTTGATTTGGGATGTTTCATTGTAAAAAGTCATTTGGTTTTATGTGTACAAAGGTACAGAAACCTTTCCTTCTCTACTAAGAATTGCAGATTTGTTAACCTGCTTTGCTCTTTATTAAATTTATCTATTAAAGTTAAACCCAAATCTCTAAGTTTGTAATTCATCTTGCAAACTTAGAGATTTGGGTTTAAGAAAGACATTAAAGCTGTAGTGTTATCAAAATACAAACTTATGGCTTGTATTTTGTAATGTTAATTATTATGTAGTAGACTTATTTTATCGCTCCATATTTCAGAAGAACTTTCTTTCATTCTTTGTTATTATGAGATAAATTCAGTACTTTTGTAACAATAAAGAAAGGAAAAGATATGGAACCATTGGCAGAACGATTGCGACCACGCACGCTCGACGATTATATCGGACAGGAACACCTCGTTGGTGAGGGGGCTGTGCTCCGACGTATGATTGACTCGGGGCGCATTGCGTCGTTTATCCTTTGGGGACCACCGGGAGTGGGTAAGACTACGTTAGCACAGATTATCGCTAATCGCTTAGAGACACCATTCTATACGCTTTCTGCCGTGACGAGTGGTGTGAAGGATGTGCGCGATGTCATTGAAAGAGCACAGAGTGGGCGTTTCTTTAATTCCGCTTCACCGATTCTCTTTATCGATGAGATCCATCGTTTCTCAAAGTCGCAGCAAGATTCGCTCTTGGGTGCGGTAGAGAAGGGAACGGTGACGCTTATTGGTGCAACAACAGAGAACCCATCGTTCGAAGTGATTCGTCCGTTGCTCTCTCGTTGTCAACTCTATACGCTGAAGTCGTTGGAGAAAGACGATTTGCTGAAGCTGTTGCATCGAGCAGTGACGGAGGATGTGGAACTGAAGAAACGGAATATCGAACTGCGTGAGACGGGGGCTCTCCTGCGTTACAGTGGGGGTGATGCGCGTAAGCTACTGAATATCCTCGACTTGATTATCTCAGCCGAATCGGGCAACGATGTCGTGATTACCGATAAGATGGTGGAGGAACGACTGCAAGAGAATCCGTTGGCGTATGACAAGGACGGCGAGATGCACTATGATATTATCTCGGCATTCATCAAGTCGATTCGTGGCTCCGACCCTGATGCAGCACTCTACTGGATGGCACGCATGATAGAAGGAGGCGAAGACCCAAAGTTTATTGCGCGACGTGTCGTTATCAGTGCGGCAGAAGATATCGGACTCGCCAATCCTAACGCCCTATTGTTAGCGAATGCAGCCTTTGACGCTGTGACGAAGATTGGTTGGCCCGAAGGTAGAATCCCATTGGCTGAGGCGGTAGTCTATTTAGCTCGGTCGAAGAAAGATAACTCTGCATACGTAGGCATCAATAAAGCGATAGAGTTAGTGCGCCAGACAGGTAACCTCCCTGTTCCCCTCCACCTTCGCAATGCACCGACAAAACTAATGAAGGACCTCGGTTATAGCGATGGATATAAGTATCCACACGATTATCCGGGACATTATGTCGAGCAGCAGTATATGCCGGATGAGTTGGTACCTCCCCCAACCCCTCCAAAGGAGGGGAGCACCTAACGGAGTGTTATCTCCCAATGTTTCCTCTTATGATAGTAATAATATGTAGCGAAAGCTACCAAATTGTGCTTCAAACCCAACCAAATTGTGCCTCAAACCCAACCAAACGGTACCCCGTTAGGCACTCCCCTCCCTTTTGGGGAGGGGTTGGGGGAGAGGTTCTA
>ERZ773013.1083-NODE-1083-length-16640-cov-36.091348_pt1 | contig 16640 bp, 10 predicted proteins | sample MGYA00511670_ERZ773013 | MGnify/ENA primary metagenome ERZ773013 (study PRJEB29015, sample SAMEA2738120) | human oral metagenome | biome: human oral; feature: human-associated habitat; material: saliva | place: China | collected 2257 ... | reverse complement strand
TTCTATTTGCCATCGTTTCTTATAGATAGCTATAATATCTTCTGCCGACATCTGAAAATCATTGGTCAGCAGAGATATTAATCTGACATTCCCTTTCTTGGTCTTATCCTGATATGTGATTTTTCTTGCTTTATGGTAGATATCTTTTTCTCTCGTATTCTTCTTCTCACAGAGTTACACAGAAGAACAGATTTCTCAAAGGAACACAGAGGCGTTAAGCCAACCGATAACAGAGAGCGTTTCAGCTATTGTTGGGTGTTGGGTGTTAAATGTTAGGTGTTGATGGTTAGCAGAAAGGCTCTGTGATATCTGTCGTTGCTTGCCGGCGTTTGTGGGTTCTCCCTGTTCGCAGAAAGGTTTCTGTTCATCTGTGAGAATCTGTGAGAAAGAAAATACCCAACAGGCTTCTTGTGTTCTAAAAATTTGTGAGAGACAAAAAGTTCAATGAGTTTTTCTTGTGTTTGTACATCAAAATATTCAACTTATCTATACACAAAAGTAAGGAAACAAAATTGGGGATATACTTCTCCCTTTATCCATACGAACATTAAAGTCGGATAAAGAGACGTATATCCCCAAACTCTGTCTATCTAATTTATCAAGAACTTATTCCGTGTACAAGAAGCGCTTGATAGATTTCTTTGGTGTCTTCTCAAACTCTTCTTCATGAATACGTATCTCTGAAACCTTACAATAGGCTGGTACAATAGCATTCAACTGTGTACGATTCTCTTCCATGATATTCTTAATATCGTCAGCATTAAGTCCTAAGTTCTGAGCTTCATCATAATCAGGGTGTACCAAAGCTATAAGCTTCTCGCCACTCTGAATAACCAAGCATTCATTTACAAGAGGAAGAGAGTTTAACTTGTCTTCTATCTCTTCTGGATAGATGTTCTGCCCATTACTACCTAAAAGCATATTCTTCGAACGTCCTTTAATAAAGACATTCCCGTCTTGGTCCATCAGACCAAGGTCACCTGTATGGAACCATCCGTCCTTGTCAATTGTCTGACTTGTGGCTTCTTCGTTCTTATAATATCCTAAGAGGACATTAGGACCCTTGGTAAGAATTTCTCCTGGAATGTTCGCTGGATCAGAACTATCTATACGTACTTCTTGATGTAAGGCAGCTTGTCCACAAGAACCTTGCTTAAAGCTATGCCAATCACGATAACAAATAATTGGACCACACTCCGTTGCACCATAACCTACCGTATACGGGAACTCTATACGACGTAAGAAAGATTCAATCTCACCATTGAGGGCTGCACCACCAATAATAATCTCATATAGATTACCACCAAATGCTTGATAAACTTGCTCACGTATTTTGGCACGTACCTTCTTATTAATAACTGGCATGTTAAGAAGCAAACGCATACGATTGTTCTGTATCTTTGGAAAGACTTTCTTACGAATAATCTTCTCTATGACCAATGGTACGGCAATCATTATTACTGGCTTCACTTCCTGCAAAGCTTGCGAAATAATTGCAGGAGAAGGTATGCGAGTTAGGTAATAGATATGAACACCTGAGAGAAACTCAAAGATAAACTCAAATGCCATTCCATACATGTGGGCCATCGGAAGGATACTGATGACATTATCGCCTGGCTTTATGATATTACCTAACACATGCTTTGCGAAATCAGCATTACTCCACAAAGAGCGATAAGGAAGCATAACACCTTTTGAACGTCCTGTCGTTCCACTGGTGTAATTTATCAAAGCCAATTCGTCTGGACTCTGTTCACGATAGTAATGGATATTTTCTTGACGGAAATACTTCGGATAACGACGGCCAAACTCCTCATTGAGATGTTCGCGTGCATAGGTTAATTTGTCTGTACGACTTACTACCAATGAATAATCAGGGATATAGATGATACCTTCCAACTTTGGCATCTTCATGGCGTCAACCTGTGTAACTACGACGTCACCAACAAAGAGTAGTTTTGCATCAGAGTGATTAACAATATTATGAATCTGCTCTGGCATAAACTCATGCAAGATAGGTACAGCTACTGCGCCATAGGTGAGCACGGCAAGAAAGGCAGCTGCCCATGCAGAAGAGTTCCTTCCACACAGCGCTATCTTATCTCCTTGTTTAACACCACTTGCCTCAAACATAATGTGCAATTTCTCTATCTTTCTTGCAACATCATGATATTGGAGGGTCTTACCCTTATAATCGGTTAGAGCATCACGATCCCAAAATTCGATGATACTCTTCTCTATTAACTCATTAAAACTTGGAATCTTTTCCATTGCACAATATTTCAAACTCTGTGCAAAGATACATATTAATAAGCACATTTCAAAATATTATGTGCAGAAAAGTACAAAGATGAATTGAAAAGAAACATAAAAAGCGGCGTGTCTAAACGAACAAAAAAAATGCCCCCTTAACACCAACAATGGTGACAGGGGGCATCATACATTCATACGACTTGTCCAAGACGAGTGTATACAATATTAAAGAACTCAAGGACATCAAGCCATTTTAACACAATTGTAGCATCTTAGAAGACAAAGGGTACATCAGTGCGGAAAATCAACTTGACATTTTTGATACTGTTAACATCAGGCTTGAATGTCCATATAGGCTTATCCAAAAGAACTGAAAGCCAACCTGCAACCCTATAGCAAAGGCAAGAAAGAGGATTGAAACAGTACTTTCACAACTTACAAACCAGTTCCTCGTCATCAGAAAGTACGCCAAAGAAACATGCACTCTTTTTGTCCGAATAGTGGGAAAAGTCTGTACGATGACCGCATTAGAACACATCAACTACATTATCAACAAACCTATAAGCAGGTTCAAATACACGCTGATCTAATTCCACTAATGGGTTGAGACTATCAAATATACCCGAAAAGCATAATATACATCAAATGTCAATACACTTATAAAATTATGATCAAAGTGTTTGGTAATCTCGAGAATATCGTAACATCTGCTCTGTGTATGACTCTGAATAATCTACGACAACATCTATTACTTCACCAAGATCATTATAAACAGGTGTAAGGACTGGGTTTATAAACCCTTTATAAGGTGCTATATTCAAGTTTTCATAGCGACGTAATACTTCTGCATGAAGAACAGGATTCAGTTTGATAGCATACTTCTCAACTAAAGCACGAGCCATATAGAAGTCTCCTTCGCTCTTAATACGCTGTATCTCTGCAAGTTGATAAGCAAAGATATACCGTAAAGTTTCATAGTCATTAATACGCACAAATGTTTTTGATTGGCCTGTCTTTTCATCTTTACAAGTTACAAGCTCTACAACATTATCATCTTTTCCTAACTCCAAAGCCCATTGCGCAATAAGTGCACGGTTCTGCATGTGCGACTCTTCTATCTGTTTGCCAGGTTTAATACGGACTTGTTGGGTGAGCAAACCATTCATCATATAACTATAATACTGCGCCTTATAAGCTTCTTCATTATCTAAGAGTCCAAGCTCTAAAAGTTTCTGATCTGCTATATAATATAACCCAAATAAATCAGCACGAGCCTCTTCTATAGTATTACCATAGTTCTTCAACGCATCAGGATCAGTACCTGGCAGTAATCGTCCACTCCCATGTCCTAAGCATTCATGGAGATCTGTATGAAGGTCATCGGTCTTATCAGCATATAGTTCTAATAGTCTTCGTGTATCATCGTCAATGACAAACTCCTCCCGAAAGCCGTTTCCTTTCGCAGCCATATTGTAAGCATGGGTAAGATTAGATATTGTCACACTCTTCGAACCATGCTCTGCTCGAATCCAGTCAGCATTTGGCAGATTTATACCTATAGCTGAAGATGGATACTCATCACCTCCCAACATTGCAGCACAAACAACATTTGCTGTAACACCTTTTACAACCTCTTTCCTAAACAAAGGCTTAATTGGTGAATGGTCCTCAAACCACTGTGCATTAGCAGATATAGTTTGTGTACGGTGTGTGGCTTTAAGATCTTTATATTCAACGATACCTTCCCATGAGCCTTTCAATCCCATAGGGTCACCATAGACCTCAATAAAACCATTGATAAAGTCTATACGACCATTCTGCTCACGTAACCACTCTATAGAATATGTATCGAAATCATGTAAATCACCTGTCTCATAATAACGAATTAACAATTCTATCACACGTTGCTGTCGTTTGTTTTCAACAAATTCTTTTGCACGATTTAGCCAGAATACTATCTTTCTAATCGCAGCCCCATATTTCCCTTCTATTTTCCAGACATCTTCACGGATTAAATCACCTTCTTTTACAAGAGTAGAATTTAATCCATAAGATGGTACTTCACTTATTGGGCCTTCTTGCTTTAACTTAGCATAAAATTCTTCAACCTCCTGCTGAGAAACTCCGTCATAATAATTACATGCAGAGGAGCGTACAATATCTTTACCATCCGACTTATCAACTCGCTTTGGAAGAACTGTCGGATCAAATATTACAGGGCATAACTCATCAAGCAAAGACGTTACTGTCTCTCCCTCGTTAAGCGGAAGCTGATTAGTATCAAGCGCTAAGACTTCTTTACGAAAGAAATCTTCTGTAAATAATGGTGAGAACTTATCGCACGCATAATGATGATAAATACCATTAGCAAACCAAACGTGCTTCAGATATTCCTCTAAAGCACGAAAATTATAATCTAACTTTTCACCATTATAGTTCAAATAGACAGCCTCTAAAGTCTTTCTAATACGGAGGTTGTATTTGCCGAACTGATCAAATGTTATATCACGTCCAAATAGCGTAGCTTGCGACAAACAATATATTAACTGTTTTTGCCTAATTGTCAGTGATTCGAAATCCGGGAGCCGATATCGTAATAGTTGTATATCGGCAAACCGTTCATCCTGAAAGTTAAAAGTCTCCTCTCCTATTGATTCGATCATTTTTTATTTATTTCTTAAGCGGTTTCTTCACACGTACATCTTCAGATGAGTGTTGTGTTGAATGCCGCATTCTATAGTCACGTGGGGTGACACCATTTAGTTTATAGAAAGAAGCATAGAATGATTGTCTGTTTGAGAAACCCACCATATCACTGATATCTTCCATATTCAGCTCTTGATAACGTTTATCAACCAATAGAGCCATAGCCTCCTCTATTCTGAATTTGTTAACGAATGACGTATAGTTCATGTGAAATCTCACATTTACTACCGCCGAGATGTAGCGTGTATTAGTCCCCAAGTCCTCAGCAAGTTGCTTGGCAGAATAATTCTTGTCTTTGTAACGTTGCTGAATAAGAATGATATTAAGGATTTTCTCCTTTAATTCATCCATTAGTTGCGGACTGACCAAACTTCGGTAAGCAGCTACCTTCTCTTTCTTTTCAGTTAAATTGTACTTAGCCATAATCCGTGTATTTTTAGTTACCTATTTGTTATTACACTGCAAATATAACATATTTAATTAAGAATGTCAAGTTTATGGCAAGTTTTTTAATATCTATTAGTTATTAAATTTCGCAAATATTTTATTACATTCCAACATATACATGTAGAAAATATTTACAAACATCACCTTAACATCTTTTTATACAAAGCGTTTCCGATTTTTATCTTTTACGCTCTTCTTTACATCAAAGTGATATTATAGATAAAAAACATTGCATAGTTAGATTTATTGTTTTTTAACCTTTAACCGTCACATATGTTACCTTATTGGCTTTTTTTTATCTATAATTTTGCAGCAATAATAACATTATAGAAATAATATATAAATCAAGAAAACATGGCAGAGAACAAAATGTTCTGTTTCCAATGTCAGGAGACAGCAAAGGGTACAGGATGTACCATTCAAGGTGTTTGCGGTAAAAAAGCTGAGACAAGCCGTTGGCAAGATTTGTTACTTGGTGTTGTAAGAGGTGTAGCTACGATTTCAGACTCACTTCGAAATGCAGGTATTAAAACAAACCAGGAAGTTGGTGATTATATTGTAGATGCACTTTTTGCAACTATCACCAATGCAAACTTTGATGATCAGGCTATATTAAATAAGGTGGACAACGGTGTACGTATCAAACGTGAGTTGCTCGCACTTGCAAAAGAGAACAATGTAACATTACCTAACTACCAGGAAGTAAACTGGGGTGGTGAGAAAGCAGACTATGAAGCTGAGGGGGATCGTGAGGGCGTTCTCCGTACAGAGAATGAAGACCTCCGTTCATTGAAGGAGTTGACAGTACTCGGTTTGAAGGGTATGGCAGCTTACTATGAGCACGCATCACGTCTCAATGAGCGTAATGAAGAGATTATTGCATTCATGGAAAAGGCACTTGCCACCATTTCTAACCCAGCAGCAGACATGGACACATTGCTGTCTACTGTTATGGAAACAGGTAAGTTCGGTGTTGATGCAATGGCATTACTTGACAAGGCTAACACTCAGGCATACGGTAATCCAGAACTTACAAAGGTAAATATTGGTACAGGTAGCCGTCCAGGTATTCTTATATCTGGTCATGACTTGAAGGATATCGAGCAGCTTTTGGAGCAAACAGAGGGAACAGGCGTAGATGTCTACACCCACGGAGAGATGCTCCCAGCTCATTATTATCCACAGTTGAAGAAGTACAAGCACCTCGTTGGAAACTATGGTAATGCATGGTGGAAGCAGAAGGAAGAGTTTGAAACATTCAATGGGCCTATCGTCTTCACAACCAACTGTATTGTTCCTCCTTCACCAAAGGCAAGCTATAAGGACCGCGTATTCACAACAAACGCAACAGGTTTCCCAGGTTGGAAGCATATCCTTGCTGATGAGAACGGTCACAAGGACTTCTCTGAGGTAATCGAAATTGCTAAGACTTGTAAGGCTCCAACAGCTATCGAACAGGGTGAGATCATCGGTGGATTTGCTCATGCACAGGTATTTGCTTTGGCTGATCAGGTTGTTGAGGCTGTTAAGAGTGGTGCAATCCGCAAGTTTGTCGTAATGAGTGGATGTGATGGCCGTATGAAGAGCCGTGACTACTATACAGAGTTTGCTGCTCAGTTACCAAAGGATACTGTCATCTTAACCAGTGGTTGTGCTAAGTTCAAATATAACAAGTTGAACCTTGGCGATATCAATGGAATCCCACGTGTATTGGATGCAGGACAGTGTAATGACTCTTATTCATGGGCAGTTGTTGCCTTGAAGCTGAAAGAGATTTTTGGTGCAAACGACATCAATGATCTTCCAATCGAGTTCAATATTGCATGGTATGAGCAGAAAGCAGTTATCGTTCTGCTTGCCCTACTCTACCTCGGCATTAAGAATATTCATATTGGTCCTACATTGCCAGCCTTCGTTTCTCCAAACGTTCTGAAAGTGTTAGTTGAGAACTTCGGCCTTGGTGGTATCACATCTGTTGAAGAAGACCTCAAGAACATGGTAGGATAAACCAAATAACCACTTATTAAAATCAAAAGTCCATTCTTTTTAGATTGGACTTTTTTATTTAACCAAAATCAATCATTATAGCCTAAACAGATTATATTATGGAATAATACTACAGGAAGAGTATGAGTATTGCAGTCTAATAACTCCATTTGAGTTGAAGTTTGAATTCGTATTATTATAAGGTGTATCAAGGTTAGTAAGCATAAAAATGTAGTGATTTAACAAACACATTAGAATGATATAGCAGATTTGATTCTAACCAAAAGTTTTTGTGTAAACATTTTTTAAACCACAACTTATTTATAGATGCTCTTTTGGCATTGAAAAGACGCCCTTTGGGCTTGCAAAAGGTGCTCTTTTGGAGTCTTATTAACGCCCTTTTAGAAGCCAACTAAGCAGCTTTTCAAATGCAATCATGTAAGATTCTCAAAATAAAAGAGTTACAAAAACTAAGTAAAATGCTCCTTTTATGACTTGTATCAACGTAAAATACCAATGAAAATGTAAATAAAATTCAGCACAAAAACATCATAATTTGCAAATAATCATATCAATAATGACCTAACAAAGATTAGCATTGTATATCTACTTGAAAATAAATTAAATATAAATATGAAGTTTCTTATCCTTAAATGGATAAATTATTAATATTAATTTGTATCTTTGTGCTATCATTAAGAAAATTATAAACTCAAAAGAAATACAATGCAGAAAAAAGCACTTATTACGGGTATTACAGGCCAAGATGGTTCCTATTTGGCAGAGTTATTACTCGAAAAAGGTTATGATGTACATGGTACTATTCGCCGTTCATCAGTAGATTTCCGTGAGCGTATTGCTCATTTAGAAGGTCGTCCACACTTCCACTTGCATTATGCAGACCTTGGCGACTCTATGAGTATCCTTGGTGTAATCAGTAAAGTGCGTCCTGATGAGATTTATAACCTTGCAGCACAGAGTCACGTACAGGTAAGTTTCGATTCTCCTGAATTTACTGCTGACGTTGATGCTGTTGGTGTATTACGTATCTTAGAATCAGTTCGCCAGTTGGGTATGACAGAAACTTGTCGTATCTATCAGGCTTCTACTTCTGAGTTGTATGGTAAGGTTGAGGAAGTTCCACAAAACGAAAACACCCCATTCCATCCTTACAGCCCATACGCTGTAGCTAAGCAGTATGGCTTCTGGATTACAAAGGAGTATCGTGAGGCTTACAACATGTATTGTTGCTCTGGTATCCTTTTCAACCACGAGAGTGAGCGTCGTGGTGAGACTTTCGTTACACGTAAGATTACACTTGCTGCTGCACGTATCAAGCAGGGCAAGCAGGAAAAACTCTATTTGGGTAATCTTGGTTCTCTTCGTGACTGGGGCTATGCTAAGGATTACGTTGAGTGCATGTGGTTGATTCTCCAGCAGGAGAAGCCAGAGGACTTCGTTATTGCTACTGGTGTACAGCATAGCGTACGTGATTTCTGCTATTATGCATTTAAGCGTGTTGGTATTGAACTCGAATTCCAAGGTGAGGACATGGACGAGAAGGGTATTGATAAGGCTACAGGAAAGGTACTTATTGAGGTTAGTCCAGACTTCTATCGTCCTACTGACGTTGTCAATCTCTGGGGAGACCCAACAAAGGCAAAGGCGAAACTCGGTTGGAATCCTAACAGTACAAGTTTTGAAGAGCTTGTCAACATTATGGTAGACAGCGACATGGCTAAGGTTGCTTCTGAGGGTGCAGCTGAGAAGGTTAGAACAAACCTTGAAGAGTATTTGGAGAAGGGTATCGTTAAGTAAGAACGCTTCATCCTTCCCTCCCCCTCTTATGAGAGGGATAATTACCGCTTATGCTGATAGTTGGCGATTCCAAATAATCGCTTACTATCAGCTATTATTACTTTTTATCGTCTATTCAACAAACACGCAATGAACAAAAATAGTAAAATATACATTGCTGGACACAATGGATTAGTTGGCTCAGCAATATGGAATAACCTTCTTCAACGAGGATATACAAATCTCGTTGGACGAAGCCATAAAGAATTAGATCTGACAGATCAGCAGGCTGTGAAGCGTTTCTTTGATGAAGAGAAACCTGATGCCGTTGTCCTTGCTGCTGCTTTCGTTGGAGGTATTATGGCAAACTATCTCTATCGTGCAGACTTCATCATGCAGAATATGAAGATGCAATGCAATGTTATTGAGCAGAGCTACCTTCATAAGGTAGAGAAACTTCTCTTCCTTGGAAGTACGTGTATCTATCCAAAGAACGCACCACAGCCAATGCGCGAGGATTGTTTGCTGACTTCTCCACTGGAATATAGCAACGAGGAGTATGCTATTGCAAAGATAGCTGGTCTTAAGATGTGTGAAAGCTATAACCTCCAGTATGGTACTAATTACATAGCTGTCATGCCAACAAACCTCTATGGCCCTAATGATAACTTCCATTTGGAGAACTCTCATGTGATGCCAGCTATGATGCGCAAGATTTATCTTGCAAAACTTATTCACGAAAACAACTGGGGTGCTATCCGTAATGATATGGATAAGCGTCCTATCAATCCAACTGATAAACTGCGTGCGGAGATTGGTGAAGGTAATGTTGATGGCAAGAATACAGAAGAGCGCATCTTGAAAGCACTCGCTTTCTATGGTATTGAGAATAATAAGGTGACCCTATGGGGCGACGGAAGTCCATTACGCGAATTCCTTTGGAGTGAGGATATGGCTGATGCCAGCGTTCACGTCTTATTAAATGTAGACTTCAAAGATATCATTGGCATAGAGAAATATTCAAGTGTTTTCTACGGTGCAAAGATTGATGGAGCTGTTGACCGCAACAACTCTGAGGGTCGTGGTGGTGCTATCCCATCTTTAGGAGAGATTCGCAACTGCCATATCAATGTTGGTACTGGTAAGGAACTTACTATCAAAGAACTTGCAGAACTTGTTAAGAAGACCGTTCACTTTGAAGGAGACATCATCTGGGATGCCGAGAAACCAAATGGTACGCCACGTAAACTCATTGATGTTGAGAAGTTGCACAGCCTTGGTTGGACGCACAAAGTAGAAATTGAGGATGGTGTTGAGAAGCTCTACGAGTGGTATCAAGAAAGCTTAAAGTAATTTTTATCATTGATTAGGCATATTGGGCATGTTAGTCCAATAAGCCTAATTTGATTAATAAGTCCACCCAATCGCAAACAGCGAACATTCAATCAAATCTTTACTATATGAAGAAACAAGTATTACTAACCGCAGCATTATTGTCTGCTACAAGCATGATGGCACAGAAGCTAACGTATCCACAAGCTCCTAAGGACGGAACTGTAGACACCTATTTTGGTGTTCAAGTTGCCGATCCTTATCGTCCATTAGAGAATGACAGTTCCAAAGCTACCGCTGAATGGGTAGCTGCTGAGAACAAGGTTACACAAGAGTATCTTTCTCGTATTCCATTCCGAGCAAAGCTCTTCAACCGTATGAAGGAGTTGGCGAACTATGAGAAGGTATCGGCTCCTTCCTATATCAAGTCTATAGGTAAGTGGCTTTTCTACAAAAATGATGGTCTTCAGAACCAAAGTGTACTCTACATTATGGACCGTCTTGGGGACGAGAAGAACGCACGTGTTTTCCTTAACCCTAACCAATTATCATCAGACGGAACCGTTGCACTGAAGGGTATCTACTTCTCACACAACGGTAAGTATGCAACCTACTCTATCTCTCGCAGCGGAAGCGACTGGCAAGAGTTCTATGTTATGGATGTCAAGACTGGAAAACTGCTTGATGACCATATTACTTGGGCAAAGTTTTCTGGCGCATCATGGCAAGGTAACGGATTCTATTACAGTGCTTACGATGCTCCACAAAAGGGACATGAGTTTAGTAATGTGAATTCTATCCAGAAAATCTACTATCACAAGATTGGTACTCCACAGTCTGAGGATGTTCTCTTCTATCAGAATCCAGCCAATCCAATGCGCTTCTATGCTGTAAGTGTCAATGAAGAGGAAACCATGATGTTCCTATATGAAAGCGGTGCAGGCTCAGGCAACATTGTCTATGTACGTGATCTCCGTCAGCCTAATAGCCAATTCATTCAGATGACATCAAATCTTGATTTGCAATATAGTTTAGTTGAAACTATTGGTGACAAGATGTACTTCCTTACAAACGATGGCGCACCAAAGAACCGACTTATGGTTACCGACCTCAAGCACCCTGGTTTCAGCGAGTGGAAAACACTTGTACCAGAGTCAAAAGATATGCTTGAAGGTGTTACCTTTGCTGATGATAAGATGATTCTGAACTATATGAAAGATGCTTCCAGCCACGCTTACGTTTATTCTATGGATGGAAAGCAACTCTCTGAGATAAAACTTCCTACATTGGGCAGTGCAAGTTTCTATGGAGAAAAGGACCGGAAGGAAGTATTCTACTCCTTCTCATCTTTCACCGTACCAACCACCATCTATCAGTATGACCTCGCCACAACTAACAGCAAGGTGTATGCTGCACCAAAGGTTAAGTTCAAGGAGTCTGATTATGTCTGCGAACAGGTGTTCTATCCAAGTAAGGACGGAACAAAGATTCCTCTCTTTATCACTTATAAAAAAGGTTTAAAGCGCAATGGTAAGAACCCAGTATTCCTCTATGGCTATGGTGGTTTCAACGTACCTTTAACCCCTTACTTCTCTTCGGTACGTATCCCTTTCATCGAAAATGGTGGAATCTATGCTCAAGCATCCCTACGAGGTGGCAGTGAGTATGGTGAGGACTGGCACATAGCTGGTACAAAGATGCAGAAACAGAATGTCTTTGATGACTTCATCTCAGCTGGAGAGTGGCTTATTGAAAACAAGTATACAAGTAAAGACTACCTCGCTATTGTTGGCGGTTCAAATGGTGGTTTGCTTATAGGAGCATGCATGACACAGCGTCCTGACCTCTTTAAAGTATGTATTCCACAAGTAGGAGTAATGGATATGTTGCGCTATCATAAGTTTACGATTGGTTGGAACTGGGCTCCAGACTATGGAACAAGCGAAGATTCAAAGGAGATGTTTGAGTATCTTCACGCTTATTCTCCACTCCACAATCTCCGTCCTGGCACAAAGTATCCAGCAACTTTAGTAACAACAGCCGACCATGACGACCGTGTTGTACCTGCGCACTCATTTAAGTTTGCAGCTACCCTGCAGGCTGACAATGCTGCCAACACACCAACACTCATTCGCATTGATACCAAAGCAGGCCACGGAAGTGGTAAGCCTTTGTCTAAGCAGTTGGAAGAGCAGGCTGACATCTACGGCTTCATCCTTTATAATATGGGATTGAAATATTAAGAGTTCAGAGGAGTTATGTTCATATATCTTTGTTTGAAAAGTAACTTCTTGCAATAGCATAACTCCTCAAACTCCCAAACATATTTCATGAATAACAGTATTGTATTAATTCAATTTTAATACTCAACCTATTAAGTTTCCAATCAAATGCAGATTCTATTAGCATCCGCTAAGATAATGAACAGTACCACTACGGTACAAACCCCAAAAACACACCTGCCTCGCTTCAAAAAAGAAGCGGGGCAGATGGCGTTAGAATTAGGTGACCTTTCTGTTGAAGAACTTGCAAAAACAATTCCATGCAATGAAAAGATTGCACTTGAAAATAAGTTACGTTATCAAGATTTCTTCAACGAGGAAGCCTACTTACCTGCCCTCCTCGCTTACTACGGACAAGCATATAAATGCCTTAAAGCACAGGAGTACAGTCAGGAAGACTTCTCATATGCTGACAAACATCTTTGGATAACAAGTTTTCTTTATGGTCTCTTACGTCCGTTAGACCTTATCCATCCCTATCGTCTTGAAGGAAAAGCAAAGCTACCTTCAGCCGAAGGCAAGAATATGTTTGCCTATTGGAAACCTCATCTTACAGATATTCTCATCGAAGCAGTGAAAGCTGATGATGGTATCTTGGTTCATTTGGCAACAGAAGAGTTCCAACATCTATTCGATTGGAAACGATTACAAAAAGAGATACGTATTATTCAACCACTCTTTATGGTTGATCAAGGGAGTCGACTGAAGGCTGTTAGTGTCTATGCAAAGAGCTGTCGTGGCGCTATGACAAGTTATATACTCCGTAACCAACTAACTTCACCTGACGAACTTCTTGCCTTCGAGTATGATGGATTCACCTATCATAAAGATTATGGAGACGAAAATCATCCACACTTTATCCTAAAGCCTTAATCAGTATTCACACCTTATTATAAATATAAAAGTCAAATTAATTATGTCAATAGAAGAATATCGCCAAGAAATACTTACCTCCTTACTTGCTAAAACAAATAGCAAAGGTGAAGCTCGTTTTGATGAATTAGCTGCAAAGGAGCTACTCGACCAACTATCAGATGAAGAGTTAGAAGAAGGAATCTTATTTAATACACCTGAAGATGTGGCTGATGTACTATCAGAAATAGGAACACTCTAAAACTCATATATAAATAACAGAGGAAACCATAGACACCAAACGATTGTTTATTAGGGTTTTCTCTCGGCTTATTAAAGCTTATTCCATCTTAAAATCTCACATTCATTGCAACGAAATATCTTTACATAGTTTTTAGATATTTCTACTTAAAAACAAGAAATAAAAGCATTTTTCAACCTCTTTGTAACCTTCTACTTATCAAGAAGTTATAAAGTTGTGCAAGAAAAGGTGCTTACTTAGCCTTCAAAAGGGCGTTAGTTAGGCTCTTAAAGAGCGTCTTTAACAAGTCAATTAAGGCTTAATTAGAATGCTATTCATGGTTATTAAAAATGCTAATGAGGATTTATTTTGACAAAACAACAAAAAAGGTAAAAGAGAATAAACCCTTTTACCTTTTTATTATTTACTAAGTTTCTTCTTAGAAACGATAACCCAATGTAAGGAGTAACTGACTTCTGTTATTCTTAACATCAGTGTTTGAAGCAATGTTAGACTCCGATACTATTGTAGCACCAGAAGGAATTGAAATATCTCTAACATTAGAGAATGGAGCAAAAGAACCTTTCTGTGCACTATACTGATAAGCCAAGTCTATGTTAAACTTCTTAACCTGATAACCAACACCTAATGTGAAGCGATTAATTTCTCCCCAGTTTGTGTAGTCTGTTGTTGAAGCATACGATGTACCTAAAGAAGCAAGACCTGGATCCTTCTGTGCATCATTTACATACATTGCACTTACATAATTGTAACCCGCACGCAAAGCTACATTACTTACAGGCTTGTACTCAATACCTAACTTCAAAGTACTAACACCTTTCAGAACTTCCTTCGTGTGAGCATTCATAATCCTATCAGGACTTGATGACTCGTAGTACTGACCATCGTAATAATCATAGTATCCACCATCATTGACTCTACTATTAATATTACTATAATTCTCATACTCGTATGTTGCACCCAAAGCAAGGTAGTTGCCAACGGTGTGACCAAGTGAGAAACCAAACTTCCAAGGTGTCCACATCTTGAAATCGTATGAGTTAGGAATACCTTTCTCCTGACTTGCTGTGCCTGACGCATAAACAAGACGAGTAACATTTGAAGTTGTCAAGTCATACCATGTTGGAGACTTCACGTATGCACCAATTCTAAATGGTGACTCAGCTACTGGACGAACGATAACACCAGCTGTGATATCAAAACCTGAACCCGTTACCTTTCTCTCATCACGAACAACAACTCCACCATTATTGAAATTCTCACGATACTCACTGTATCCCTTATAATTAACATCCTTCATACCGAATGTCAAACCGAGATAAACCCTGTCATTGAGATTTCCACTCACAGCAAAGTCGTAGTTACCAATATAACCAGTATGCGCACGGTCTAAAGTATAACCAGTAGCTTTCTCATAGTTATAAAGTCCATTACTACCAGGAATCAATGAATTCCAATAAAGGTAATCAATCTGACTCCAAGTATATGCTACATCTGATGATTTAGCGTCCACATAACCAATATTCTGACCATCTTTATTTTTACCTACATTAAAGCCACCCACTTTCTGATCACCAAGCATACCCTTAATATATGACTGCTTATTCTGTGAACTTCCATTCAAAGAGCCTGCAGCATTAAGGATATAATCAAAGTTCTTGCTCTTATGATAGTTGAAACCAAAGTTAAGGAAAGACTTCTGACCAGTACGAGTAGTATAGACACCACCAATCTGGTCGAAACTCAGATTAGTCTTCTTACCATTAGAGAACTCCTTACCATCTGATTGCATAAGAAGACCAGCACTGAGACTAACATTGCTGTGACGGAACAAACCGATACCAGCTGGGTTAGAACCGATAGTAGAAATATCAGCACCCAAGGCTTCCATGGCTCCACCCATACCAACATAGCGTGCAGTACCATTCAAGTCCTCTCCTGCTAACTTAGCATTCTCGTATGTCTCCTGTGCATTTGCAGACAAAGCAGCAAACAACGAAACAGCAAAGAAAATATATTTACTCTTCATTTCTGATATTCTTTATTAATTAAACATTCATTATCCAAAATACTATCTATGACTACCGAAGGCACTGCGTGAGCCACCAGAACTGCTGCCTCCACCACCAGAATATGAGCCACCAAAGCTACCACCACTTCTTGCACCACCAAATGAGCTTGGTGAAGGCTGTGAGAATGTAGAGCGCTCTGGCTGAGAATAAGAGCGTGTCTGATTCTCAAAACCATTCTGACGTGCGCCAGCAAAGCGATCATAGTAGCTTCTCATATCATTACTCTGAGATGCATTGTTACCATACTGGTTTACATTGCCACGACGATTTGAGTAAGATGAGCGTCCGTTGTCATAGGAACCACTTCTTGCTTGAGAACCAAAGTCTCTTGGAGAGTTACCCCAGTGATTAGCTGTACCCGTATGACCATTGTAAGCATAGTAGCCACCTCTTCTATAACCATAGTAAGGATAACCACCATAATAGCCATAATATCTGCTCCATGGGTTGTACCAACCATAGTCAGCATAACCATAATAGTATGGATAACCGCCGTAGTAGCCATAATATGGATAACCACCATAATAGCTATAATAAGGATAGCCACCATAATAACCATATGACCATGGATCATCCCATCTGTCATACCAGCCACCATAATAAGGTGAACGCCATCCCCATCCTACATAGAACGAAGAGCGACCAGCAAAC
>ERZ773013.1082-NODE-1082-length-16646-cov-44.265445_pt1 | contig 16646 bp, 11 predicted proteins | sample MGYA00511670_ERZ773013 | MGnify/ENA primary metagenome ERZ773013 (study PRJEB29015, sample SAMEA2738120) | human oral metagenome | biome: human oral; feature: human-associated habitat; material: saliva | place: China | collected 2257 ... | reverse complement strand
AGAAGTCCAGGCCCTGCAGAATCTGGTACGAGAACTCGGTGTACGAAATGCCCTCATCAGAGTTCAGGCGCTTCGCAACAATCTCCTTCTTCACCATGGTGCCCACGCGGAAATGCTTACCAACATCACGCAGCAGCTGCAGAGCAGACATCTGACCGCTCCAGTCCAGGTTATTCACCATACGAGCAGCGTTCTCACCCTCGAAAGAGAGGAAACGCTCAATCTGAGCGCGCAGAGACTTAACCCACTCAGCAACAACCTCAGGAGAGTTCAGCACACGCTCAGAAGTCTGACGCGGATCACCAATCAAACCGGTGAAACCACCCACCAGACCCAGCGGCTTGTGACCAGCCAGCTGCAGACGACGCATCACCAGCAGCTGCACCAAGTGACCCAGGTGCAAAGAAGCCGCAGTCGGATCATAACCCGTATAGAAAGTCAGGCTCTCCTCGCTCAGCGCCTTCTCCAGAGCAGCCTCGTCAGTGCTCACGTGCACCAGGCCACGCCACTTCAGCTCCTGCCAAATATTCTCGAAGGTATCGTCATTATGCTGCGCGTTGAGGATCTCGGCAGACATGCTTCTCCCATTCACAAGGTAACAACGCCCGAAGGCGCTCGAACAAAATATGTAACAAGCCTAGCACCGCACCAGCCCAAACGCTCAGAAAAACCCAAGCGAGCGCCCAAACCGGTGCGGCACCGGCTCACAGAAATAACAGATAGAGGCTACACAAGCCGCAAGGCTACAGACCCGCGGGCATCCGTGAACCCACCATGTGCAGGCGCTGAGTCGGACGAGTCATCGACACGTACAGGTCACCCACAGCACCATCAGCATCATCAATCAGCTGCTGCGGCTCAACAATCACCACAACATCAAACTCCAGGCCCTTCGCCTCCCACGGAGTCAGAACCAGCACCTGATTCTCCAACGCAGTCTGCGCGGTACCCGTACGATCAGCATGAGCACGAGCCACAGCCTGAGCCGTCTGAACATACAGGCTCGGCGGGCACACCACACCAATCAGAGCGCCACCCGAATGAGCGACCTCCTCACTGACCACAGCCACGGTCTGCTCCACAACAGACTCGGAAGCAACCTCATGAACCAGCGGAGCCCAACGGCCCTCACGCACAGCACGAGGCGCAGACACCTCATAGCCAGCAGCCTGAGCAACCGACACCGCCGCCTCCGCAATCTGAGCCGGAGTACGGTAATTAATCGTCAGCTCCTCCAGAGTGAAACGATCACCCACAAACGGCTCCAACGCCTGCGACCACGACGAAGCAGCCGCAGCAGAAGAGGCCTGAGCAATATCGCCCACAATCGTGAACGACTTCATCGGGCAACGACGCATCAGCAGACGCCACTGCATGGGTGAAAGCTCTTGAGCCTCATCCACCACAATATGGCCATATGCCCACGTACGATCAGCCGACGCCGCAGCCGCAGCAGTCATACGCTCGCCACGAACCTCATTCATCATCGCAATCTGCTCAGGAGTAATCACGCCATCAGCGCCAATATCCTCCAGCGACTGGTGAACATTCTCCAGAGCCTTCGCCGCATTCTCAAGGTTCGCGCGATGCTCCGCCGCAGCACGAGCCGCAGCAGCCGCACCGGTCACCTTCGAAAAATCACCCAAAAGCTCAGCGGCCTCATCCAGCAGAGGAACGTCAGCCTCCGTGAAAGGGGCATCCGCCGGGCGAGCCAGCAGCTCACGCTCAGCCTTCGACAACTCACGAGTCGCAGACTCCAAATAGTGCGGCTTCGAGAACAGCGAGCGCAACAGAGTCTCAGGCGACAGCGGCATCCACGCCAGGTTCAAGGCACGGCGCACATCCATCGAGGCACGCACATCATCCTGCAGATACGGACGCTCCACCACACGACCCGCCGCACGGTTCAGCTGATCATCCAGCTTCGCGGTCAGCTCCTTCAACAGAATCTTCACGAACGTCTCACGAGCCTCATTATGCGGCTTGCCCGTCGAACGAGCACGAGAACGAGCCGAACGAACCATCTCCGGAGTCAACTCAACATCAGTACCCTCAACATTCAGACGCTGAACCTGAGCCGGCACCTTCTGACGATCCGCCACCGCACGCTTAATAACCTTCACCATGCGCAAATCGCCCTTCAACGCGGCAACCGCGCGGTCCTTCTCAGGCACAGCACGCAGACCCGGATACAGGGTCGCCAACGAAGCCATCACCACGCCGGTCTCACCCAGCGAGGGAAGCACACGCTCGATATACCACATGAACGAATTCGACGGACCAACCACCAGCACGCCAGCCTTCGACAGGCGCTCACGGTTCGTGTACAGCAGGTACGCCGCACGATGCAGCGCCACAGCAGTCTTACCGGTACCCGGACCACCCTGCACAACACGCACACCCGGCAGCTCCGAGCGGATAATCGCATCCTGCTCAGCCTGAATCGTCGCCACAATATCGCCCATGCGGCCGGTACGCTTCTTATTCAACGCCGCAAGCAGAGCGCCCTCACCGTGGAGGGTGTCCTCATCCTGTAGCATCTCCGAATCGAAGACCTCGTCCTCAATATTTACGACGGTGCGGCCCTCAAGCATCAGGTGACGGCGGCGGCGCACACCCATCGGGTGGAAAGCAGTCGCCTGATAGAACGTACCCGCCTCCGGGGCACGCCAGTCCATCAGCAGACGCTGCTGATTGCTATCCGTAATACCAATACGACCGATATAACGCACCGCATCTGCGCCCTCACGGTCCATATCCAGTCGGCCAAACGTCAGACGAGAATCCACAGCATTCAGCTGCGCCAAACGATCCTCATAGTGAGTAGCAAAAGAGTCACGCTCCGAACGGTTCTGATGACCGCCCACCGCCTGATTCTTACGCACAGCAGCCAGCTTCTCAGCCGTCTCCTCGCGGAGCTCATCCAGGCGAGCATACACGCGAGCAACATACTCACGCTCCGCAGCCATCTGCTCAGCAAACAGCTTCTCAGCCGCCGAAGAATCAGCAGACTGCTGGGGTAGAGATTCAGATGACACGTAAGCTCCTTAAACCTATGGTGTCTCAAAGACAGGGTGCGACAGACACCCAAAAATACGGGTCACTATTTTACAGGACAGGCTCCGAAGGGCAGAAATATTACCCCCGCATAAAACCCACACAGGCATACACAGAAAAGTGCCCCACCGGCTCAACCGGCGGGGCACCCCTCATCAATATCAGCTGCGCACACCCAATAGGGCGGTCAGCCTCACACTCTATAAAACTACTTCGACGGCAACGGGTACTCAGACACCAAGCTCAGCGTCTCAAGACGGTAACCGGCCAGCGCCTCACGGCCGCCCAGACCCTCCAGCTCCAGAAGAGCGCCAACGCCGGCAACCTTCAGGTTCGCGCGCTCCACCAGCTTTGCGGCAGCCACCAGGGTACCGCCAGTCGCCAGCAAATCATCCAGCAGAAGAACACGAGTGCCCGGCGCAAAATCATTACAGTGAATCTCAATCGCGGCGCTACCGTACTCCAGCGCATACTCCTCACGGTACGTCTCACGCGGAAGCTTACCCGCCTTACGGACCGTCATAATGCCGGTGCCGGTAGCGTACGCGAGCGCAGAAGCCAGCAAGAAACCGCGAGCCTCAACACCAGCAACCACATCAAACTGACCCTCAAAACGAGCAGCCAGCTCATCAATGCACGCCTTGAACACCTCAGCATCAGCGAAGAGAGTGGTCACATCGTAAAAGAGGATGCCTTCGTGCGGGTAATTCGGAATCGTAGCGCAAGCAGTCGGAATCAACTGCTCAATAGGGGTTCGCGAAGCCTCAGAAGCGGGAACGCTCATGCTCTCTCTTTCGTGAAGGGGATAGCCCCGGAAAAACTACCCGGGAACAATAACGCGGTAGAAGCCGCCTACAAGATTCTACCCCCTTCACCCGCGGTTGTCCTCAGATGAGCGATAAGAACCATCTGCCGGGATTAGCCCCGCTGAATCAAAACCCGCAAGTCACGCTTAAGAATCTTGCCGGTCGGCCCCAGTGGCATGCTCTCCACCATCACGTAGCGGCGAGGATACTTATACGCCGCCAAACGAGTACGCGCCAACGCATTCAACTCCGCCTGCAGCACGCCCTCATCAGCACCCGGACGCGGCATCACCACGGCGACAACCTCCTCACCCACACGATCATCCGGCACACCCAACACAGCTACCGACTGCACCTGCTCATGGGTATAGAGAACATCCTCAATCTCACGCGGATACACCGAATAGCCGTTACGCAGAACCATGTCCTTAATACGGTCCACAATAAAAATATTGCCCTGCTCATCAACACGAGCAACATCGCCGGTCGCAAACCACTCGCCGTCAAAAACCTCAGCAGTAGCCGCAGGATTATTCCAGTAGCCAGCCATCACATTCTCACCGCGTACCCACAGCTGACCGCTCACACCCGGCGCGCACTCGGAACCCTGCGGGCAACGGACCTGCACCTGCACGCCCGGCAGCACACGGCCCACCGAACCGAGCACCATGCCGAACTCCGCCTGATTAAACGAAACCACCGGCGAAGTCTCGCTCAAACCGTAGCCCTCATACACCGGGCACTCAATCAGCGTTTTCAACGCAGAATGTACCGGCGCAGGCAGCGGCGAACCACCCGAAATGCCGAAGCGGATGCGACCACGCAGCGAGCGCGCACGCTCAGGCTCAGCCTCCAGCGCCGCCGCCAAGGACACATACATGCTTGGGACCGCTGCCAACACCGACACCTCGGCACGCTCCATCAGATTCAGCGCGCCATCAGGGGTAAAACGCGGCAGCAAAGCCACCGTAGCTGACGCCGCAAATGCCGCGTTCATCGACACCGTCTGACCAAACGCGTGGAACAGCGGAAGACCGCCAAAAATGACGTCCTCAGCGGTGAAACCAAAAACGCTCACGCAGCTACGAGCATTCGAGAGGATATTCGCGTGAGTCAGCGTCGCACCCTTCGGTTTGCCCGTCGTACCCGAAGTGTACAGAATAATCGCCGGGTCACTCGCCGCCACCGGGACAGGCTCCAGAACAGCATCCGACGGAACAGCATCCGACGGAACAGCATCCGACAATGCGCTATCGGCAGGCGCATCAAAAGGAGCCACCGGCGAGCCCTCTCCCCCGGTGAAAATCTCGCAACGAACCGAACCGTTCTTCACCGGCACCGTTGAGGATGCCTCCGACGCCAGACGAGTACCCGCAAACGCAAAAAGCACCTTCGCCCCGCTATCGCGCAGATGATACTCCAGCTCAGCACCCGACAACAGCGGATTCAACGGAACACAAATCGCACCCGCAGCCACAATGCCGTAATACAGTGCAGGCATCAACGCCACATTCGGCATAGACAACGCCACACGGTCACCACGCTCAACACCGAGCGCCGCCACATGACGCTGAACCTGCGCGGCCGCAAACGCCAACTGCGCGTAGCTCACCACCCGCATATCAGCAGATTCAGAAGCCGGAATCGCCAAAGCTGTCTTAGCCCCCGAACCAGAAGCAGCCTCAGCCAAAAGGTAGGCAATATTGTTCGCTGAATCGTGTATTTCAGACATGATAGAAAACTCTCACCACAGAAAAATCGGTATATCTAGAAAAGGAGAAGACGAGCTAGAAGCCCGGCAAAGAACCCGAAGACAGCAGAAGGGCGTACCTTCAACCGCTCCCCCCGAAATATCAGAAGAACAGCGCAAGATACGCCCCAGCTACTACTGAGCAGCAGACCAATCCAAGAAGCTCTCGGCAAGCGCAGCCCCACCATTGGGGTCACGAGTAATCACTATTACCGTATCGTCACCGGCAATAGTGCCCATAATCGCTTCAAGACCGCCCTGATCAATAGACGACGCCAAGAACTGCGCAGCACCCGGAGGAGTACGCAGAACCGTAATATTTGCCGAACCCTCAGCGGTAATCAGCAGTTCCTTAAACAGGGAAATCATACGGGCATCAGGTGCAGTACCGCCGCCACGACGAGCAGGGTAATTCGGCACAGCATAAATCAAGCCGGCGCCTTCATCACGGATGCGCTCAGCGCCAATTTCAACAAGATCACGGGAAAGGGTCGCCTGAGTAACCTTCATACCATCATCGGCCAGGTACTGCGCCAGTTCAGCCTGGGAGCGGACACGTCGGGTCTGCAGCAATTCAACGATGCGTGCCTGACGCGCGATCTTGGTCGAGGGGAAAGGCATAATATCTCTTCTTCCTACGGTGCCAATCACGAATTCAGAACGGAGCTGCCCAACGGTGGCGCAGCGCAACATTCTTTACTACCCAAGATAATACATATGCACATAAATATGCGCACCAAATATGGATTATTCCAAGATATGGGGGAAATTTCAGGGTTTATCTCACCAACTGTCACGCAAAATGCCGCGAATGTAGCGTGTATCTACACATTCGGGCGCATAACCTCGCAATGAATGCATAGCGTGCAAGAACATTGTGGACTGGTGCGCTGCGCCGGTCAAGAGACCTCCGGTAGGCGAGCGCGAAAAAGGAGCCCGCCTCCAGCAACATCATGTGCGCCAGAAACAGGCTCCCAGGCTCCCTCAACAAAACGTCAACCGGTCAATCCGCAAGATTCAGAAACGCCTAGCGCTCATCCTCCACCAGACCATCCAGGTCCTCATACTCGACATCGCGCGAACGGCGGTTCAGCCACACAGCAAAACCCAGACCCAGCAGAAGCACCAGCACCGCACCAACAATACTTGCGATACCGGCAAAACGCTCGGCGTTCACGCTGTCCTCAGTCACAGGCTTCAACGTGCCCTTCTCGGCGGTGTAGACGACCTCAAGAGTGCCGCCCTTCTCCACCAACAGGCCGTCTACCTCACGCGGGAACTCCGAAGGAACGTCACCAGTCTGCGAACCACGGAACTCAATCGGAGCACCCGAAGTCACTTGATACTTATCCTTCAGGTTCGACACATACGTCTTACCGTTCAGCGCGTCATCAGCCGGCAAGTTGCCCTTATAACGAGCAACATTGCCCTTCGTAATCAGGTCAGGAGTCAAATCCTGGTAGGTGCCCTGAATGACCCAGCTCTTACCGGCATACTCGGCGTTATTATTCACCGACGCAAAAGCACGGACACCCGCAATAGCCAAAACAATGGAAAGAATAACCGCGACAGCAGCAGAAAGAACCGACAGCCAGTTTACGCCCGGGCGGTCATCCAGTTCTTCCTCACTCATCGCGAAAAGAGAGGAGTTCTCTTCCTCGTCGTCGTAATCTTCGTACTCGTCGTACTCCTCATACTCAGAATCACCATACTCAGAATCCTCGTACGGAGAATCACCGTACTCAGAATCTTCAAAGTAGGTTTCTTCGACCTCAGGCTGCGACAGCTCATCCTGTTCGCGCGAGTTCTCTCGATTAGCCATTACTCTCTCCCTCACTTCATCTATCTTCTAGGGTACCCATAACCACATGAGTTCACCAATGAAAGCGCTTATCAACGCTTCAAAAACCAACTCAACAGGTAAACCCACCACGCAACGCCAAAAGCTACGGGGTGGGAGCCAACAACTCCCACCCCGTCAGCACTAAGCGTTACGCCATAGGGTCAGACCCGATTAGACACGCGGTTCCGCACCCAGCTGCTCAACAGCCGCAGCCACAGCAGCCTCACGAGCAGCCGACGCCTCATCAGCAGTCAGCGTACGATCCGGCGCGCGGAAACGCAGAGCAAACGCCAAAGACTTCTTCGACTCGTCAATACCGACACCGCGGTAATCGTCAAAGACTCGGATATCCTCCAGCAGCTCACCAGCGCCCTCACGCAGAACACGCTCCACCTCAGAAGCAGGCAGATCGCGGTCCACCAGAAGCGCCACATCCTGAGTAGCAGCCGGGAAAGTCAGCACCGGAGTAGCCTGACGCGCCTCAACACGACCAGCAAACAGCGCCGAGAAATCCAGCTCAAACGCGCAAGTACGCTCAGGCAGGTTCAGCTCCTGCAGAAGCTTCGGATGCAGCTCACCAGCAAAACCAACACGCTCACCGTCAGCGTTCAGAACCTCAGCCACACGGCCCGGGTGGAACGCAGTATGCACACCGTTACGCACCTGAATCTCAGCCGAAACAGCGTCAGCCACCAGACGCACAGCGTCCAAAGCATCACGCCAATCGTAAGCGCGCGGAGTAGCACCCGGCATCACCTCATGCTCAGTACCTGTAAACAGGCCAGCAATGAACATGGGCTGCTGCGGAATACCCGCATTCAAATCAGCCAGAACCTCATCCGAAGGACGAGCACCCAGCGGCGGAATGGACTCCGAACCCAGCTGCTCACCCGGAATGAACACGTGACCCGCCTCAAAAATAGCCAGGTTCTTGAAACCGCGAGACAGGTTACGCTTCAGAACCTCAACCAGGCCCGGCAGCAGCGAACGGCGCATCCAGCCCTCAGCCGAAGAAATCGGGTTCTCCAGGCGAACCGAAGGAACCTCAGTCACCGGGTTCTCAGGGGTGCTCACCCACGGAGCCGACCACAGGTTATTCGCATCAGCCGACACGAAGGGGTACGCGAAAACCTCAGTCAGACCCGAAGCCGCCAGCGCATTCAGCGCACGACGCTTACCCGCCTGCTCCGGAGTGTAACCGCGACCCGCAGGAGCCACCGGCAGAGTCGAGGGGATGTTCTCGTAACCGTCAATACGTGCGATTTCCTCAGTCAGGTCTTCCTTTGCACGCAGGTCGGTACGCCACGACGGGACAGTCACCGCGTAGCCAGACTCGGTACGCTCCACTGAGCAACCAATCTCACGCAGGCAGGACTCAATCTGCTCCGGCGAGTAATCCACGCCAATACGACCAGCAGTGTAATCAGCCGGCAGGTCAATCACGACCGGCTCATAGCCGAGCGACACATCGGTAACACCCGGCTCAACCTGAGCGCCAGCCAGCTCAACCAGCAGCTCAACCGCACGCTGAGCAGCCGCAGCCTGAATCTGCGGATCCACGCCACGCTCAAAACGCTTCGAGGACTCAGAAATCAGCTTGTGACGGCGAGCAGTACGAGCCACCGACACCTCATCAAAACGAGCAGACTCCACCAGAATGCGGGTGGTCGAATCGGTCACCTCAGTCGAAGCGCCGCCCATCACACCGGCAAGACCAATCACGCCGGAATCATCAGCAATGACAATATCCTCGGGGTGCAGGGTACGCTCAACACCATCCAGAGTCACCAGCTTCTCGCCAGCAGCGGCGCGACGCACCACAATCTCACCCTGAACCTTGTCAGCATCATAGAAGTGCAGAGGCTGACCGGTCTCCAACATCACGTAGTTCGAAATATCCACCGGCAGTGACAGCGAGCGCACACCCGCCAGACGCAGACGCGAAGACATCCAGGTCGGAACCGGCGCATCCGCCTTCACGCCCGACACCTCACGCATCACGAAACGAGTGCATGCGGGGTTACCGTGAATCGGGGCGTCATCACGCAGAGAAACCGGGTAACCGGACTCGTTCGCCTCCGGGGCGCGCTCGCCGTACGCCAGCACAAAATCCTCGAAGGAAGAACCGGTAGCGTGGCACCACTCGCGAGCAATACCGCGCAGAGAGAACGCGTAACCGCGGTCCGGGGTCACGTTCACCTCAGCAGCCTGATCGTACAGGCCCAGTAGCTCCATCGCGTCGGTGCCAACCTCCGGGTCCAGGCCCAGGGTCGAAAGCACCAGAATGCCGCCGTGATCATCGCCAATACCCAGCTCACGAGTCGAAGCAATCATGCCAGCCGACTTGTGGCCGTAGGTCTTACGGGCGGTAATCTCGAAACCACCGGGCAGAACAGCGCCGGGCAGGGTCACAACAACCTTGTCGCCGGGCTTGAAGTTGTGGGCACCACAAATAATGCCCTGAACACCGGAAGGCTCAATGCCCTTACCGGTCAGAGTCTGCTCCTGACCCTCCGGAACCACACGCACCTGGCACCAGTTCACGGTCTTGCCGTTCGAATGGGTCTCAGGCTCCATCGAGAGCACCTGACCAACCACAATCGGGCCGGACAGCTCATCAGAGGGGCGGTGAACGTCTTCTTCTTCCAGGCCAACCTTCACCAGGGTTGCCATCAAATCTTCAGCCGAAGCATCCTCAGCTACAGGCACGAACTCGCGCAGCCATGACAGGGGTACACGCATAATTTAGATCTCCATCCCGAACTGCTCAGAGAAACGGATGTCGCCTTCAACCATGTCATGCATGTCAGCGACGTTGTTACGGAACATGAGGGTACGTTCAATACCCATACCGAAAGCGAAGCCCGAGTACTCCTCAGGATCAATACCCGCAGCACGCAGAACATTCGGGTTCACCATGCCGCAGCCACCCCACTCAATCCACTGCGGGCCGCCCTTAGCGTTCGGGTGCCACAAATCCAACTCAGCGGAAGGCTCAGTGAACGGGAAGAAGTTCGGGCGCAGACGAATCTTAGCGTCCTCACCAAACATGGCGCGTGCCATGTACTCCAGGGTGCCCTTCAGATCAGCCATCGTCAGGCCCTTATCCACGGCAAGGCCCTCAATCTGGTGGAAGACCGGGGTGTGGGTCGCGTCCAGCTCATCGGTGCGGTACACCTGGCCCGGGCACACAATGTACAGCGGCAGATCACGCGAAAGCAGCGAACGCATCTGCACCGGCGAAGTGTGAGTGCGCAGCAGCAGGTGAGCGTCCTTCGGCTCAACGTAGAAAGTATCCTGCATTTCGCGTGCCGGGTGATCGGGCTTAATGTTCAGAGCGTCAAAGTTGTACCACTCAGACTCCAGCTCCGGACCGTCAGCAACTTCCCAACCCATACCAACGAAAATGTCAGTCAGGCGCTCCTGCATCAGAGCAATCGGGTGGCGGCCGCCCAGAGAACGGCGAGGCGAAGCAGCGGAAACGTCCACAGCTTCCTCAGCCAGGATGCGAGCCTCACGCTCAGCCTCCAGCTCAGCGGTACGAGCCTCAATAGCCTCAGTCAGGGCGGCACGAGCCTGACCCATCAGCTTACCCACCGGGCCCTTGTGCTGGTTCTGAAGATCACGCATCTGACGGTTAGCGATGCTCATGATGCCCTTCTCACCGAAGAAGCTCAGGCGCACCTCCTTGAGGCTGTCAAAGTCCTTAGCCTTCTCGCGAATCTCCTGCTTGGCACGCTCACGCTCAGCCTCAAAAGCCTCACGGATAGCGTCCAAACCGTTCTCGGGGTTCTCCTCCAGAACCTGCGCAATGCGGGCGAGAACCTGAGCCGGGCCGTTAAGACCCTCGTGTTCCTGCACGGAATCGGTCATTGTCACTCTTCTCTGCATACCACCGGCACTATGCCGGCTGGCTCGTAATACACCTTAGGCAACACCGTTCGCTCTCCCCGGCTGCCCGCACAGGATGCGGAACAGGGGTAGGCGACGGGCGCATATCCTATCCATTTTAGACCAGAGAAGGAAGCGTAAACAGCAGAACGCCCGGATAGTCCATCCGGGCGTTCTAGAGCATATCTTTTCAACAACAGGGTTGAAGGGGCGCCTCTACTTCAGAGCCTGCTTCACAGCCGGGTCGAAAGAAGCACGAATCCACAGCACGTTCGCAATGAACCATGCCGCGTACAGGGGCACAAAACCGTAGCGCTGAGCGTCAATGACATTACCAATCAGAGACAGAATCGCCACGAACGCACCCAGAATTGCAAAAATCAGACCAACGGTCAGACCCAGACGCTTGCCCTTCTGAATCGTGAAGTACACCCAGGTATACACGACAGCCGACACAATCAGCAGGCCGATACCGCCTGCAATACCGACCTCCGGCAGACCCTGCAACGGGGACAGGTTACCCGGCGCAAATGAGGAAATAACACCGTGGATCAAGCAGAGCAGCGCGGAGACAATCATAATCTCCTGCAGACGCAGAATCTTCGGGTGCTTGGTCGGCGAATGGAACAGAATTCCGCGCGGCTCAGCGCCGCCTTCCTGAATATAAATAGCTTGAGTGTCCGAGGGAACCGCGTCGGAGCGGTAGGCACCCGGATCAAACGGGGGTTGAGCAGTCATCATTGTCTCCCAATACGTATGTGATTTCTCCCTCAATACTACCCGCCTACCGGTTGGTTTCCAAAGTATGCACCCGTGTCGAACCCATATGTGACAAAGTCCCCTCCCCCACAAAAACCCACCAAGAGATACTCCAGGCACCCCCACCACCAGCAAAGCAGCCACGGAACGAGCCTTAACGGAAGAAAGCAGGAGGCGAAACACCTCCTGCTTTCAACAACACAAACACGCCGCTTAGCAAGCCTAAGCAGGCGCTAGTTCCACACATCCACTAGCTGAAAAGACCCGAGCAGATGTAGTCGTTCTCATCCTTCACACCCGGCGGCACCGCAAACAGCGCACTACCGGTATGACGCAGATACTCACTCAAAGCATCCGAAGAAGTCATCGTGCTCAGCATCGGAATAAAATGCGTGCGCGGATCGCACACATACGCAATGAAGAACAAGCCAGCATCCAGACGGCCCAGCTCATCAGCACCATCCGTGTAGTTGTAGCCGCGGCGTAGAATCTGCACACCATCATTCTGATCCGGGTGCATCAAACGCATATGAGAATCCGCCGGAATCAGAGGACCCGAGCGACCCTTCTCCGAAAAATTAGGAGCCGTGAACTCATCGCCACCAGACAGCGGCGCGCCAGTGACCTTAGTGCGGCCCACAATCTCCTCCTGCTCACGCAGACGAGTGCGGTCCCACGTTTCAATATTCATGCGGATACGACGAGCAGCCAGATAGCTACCACCCTCCATCCACACCGGGCTATTCGCCGAATTCTCAGAAGAAGTCCACACATGCTTCTTCAGCAGATTCGGGCTCTCCACCTTCAGATTATTCGTACCGTCCTTAAAACCGAACAGGTTACGAGCCGTCACCTGGCTCGTCGACGTCGAAGAAGTACGACCAAAGCCCTGCTGATTCCACGCCACCACAGCACGACCACCAGCAATACGGATCAAGTTACGGATCGCGTGGAATGCCACCTGCGGGTCATCCGCACACGCCTGAATGCAGATATCGCCGTTGCTGCGCTTAGCTTCCAGCGCATCACCGGTCATATGAGGGATGCGGACCAGCGCCTCCGGGAGTTTGCTCGCAAAGCCAAAGCGGTCCTTACCCTCATCATCAACGAAGAAGCTACGACCCAGACCAAAGGTGAGGGTCAAGTTCGCGGCAGACAGGTCCATCGCCTCGCCGGTGTCCTTGGGAGGCGCCTCATAGGAGCGGTCCTCGCCCACCAGCTCGCCCGCCTGCAACTTCGCAGCAGCGGCGCTCCACTCCTTGAACAGGGACTGGATTTCGTCACGGTCGGTAGTCTTCAGGTTCAGCGCCGCAAAGTACATGCGGTCCTGTACCTCAGTCGAGATGCCGCTCTGATGCTCACCGTAGAAAGAATGGGAATCCTTCACCGCGGTCGAGGAAGCACTCGCAGAAGTCTGCGCGCTGGAATTGGAGGAGCAGCCGGCGAGCGCGCCGAGAGCACCCAGAGCACCGGCACCAGCCAGTGCGGCGCCGAGCGCACCGCGACGGGAGGTACCGGCAGGCTTAGCGTCGGGGGCTACTTCCGGGGTGTGGTGGTTGGATTCGGTAGGCATGGGAAGGCCTTTCGTATGGTGTGTGAATGATGAAGAATGCAGCGGCTACTATGCGAGTAACCCTGCATGAAGAAAGCACCTGTGCCGGGCAGAGACACGAGGGCAGAGACACGAATCAACCGTAGTCCCCACCCGGCGCCCGCGGATATCACATACCGCGGCAGGTGAGCGTCGGCGGGATACTACTTAGTGCCCGCGCCGGTCACAACCTCAGTCATCTTCGAAACCGGCTCGGAGAGCGCCTGCACAGCGTCGGAGAGCTCACGCACCTGCTCCTTGGTCAGCTCCTCGTAGGTAGCAAAACCATTGCCCTTCTTGTGCTGGTTCAGCAGCTTCTGGACGGCGTCGAACTTCTTCGCAATGTCCTCAGCCAGCTTCGGGTCCTTCTGCTTCAGAATCGGCAGAACATCCTCGTACGCCACGCGGGCACCATCAATATTGCCCTGGAAGTCGGACAGATCAGTGTGCGACCAGGTCTCTTCCTCACCGGTAATCTTGGTGTCTACGATTTCGTCCAGCAGTTCCTTCGCGCCGTTAGAAATCTGGAAAGCCTCAAGCTTGAACTCGGAGGAGTGAACCTCGTCGTAGAGCTTCTGGGTGTCAGCAACAAGCTTCTTCGCCAGCTCGGCACGCTCCTGCGCGGTCAACGGCGTGTACTCCTTACCGCCGTTCTTCTCAGCGGTGGGCTGCCACAGATCCTTCTCAATCTTGTGCCAGCCGGTCCATTCCTTGCCCTCTTCCACGTCTGCTTCGCGTGCATCCAGGGCGGGGTCCAGGTCGCCGAAGGACTCAGCCACCGGCTCAATGCGTTCGTAGTGCAGGCGTGCGGAGGAGTACAGTGCCTTTGCTTCTTCCACCTTGCCGGCGGTGTACAGCTCAGCGAACTGCTCAGTCTTAGTCTTCAGCGACTCCACCTGGTCCTTGACGTAGGCGGTGTACTGGGTGACAGCGGTATTACGCAGAGCCTGCTCATCGGCGGAGATAGTCGCCGCGTTCTCGTTCTTAGTCACGGTGAAATCACCGGTGATACCATCACCAACCATACCGGGCTTGCAAGCAGTCTTGTAGCTACCCTCGCTCAGTTCCACGGTCAGGTCGCGGCTGAGGTTCGGACCGATGTTCTCCACCTCGGAGATAATGCGCAGACCGTCAGAGCCAAGCACATAGAACTCGTTAACCTTGGTGCCCTCGTTCTTGACCTTGAAGGTAACCTTGCCAGCCTTAGCGGTGGTGACCGACAGCTTGCATGCGGTGTCGGTTGCGGTCACGTTAATGACGCCATCAGAAGACGCAGTGCCCGAAGCGGAGGACGAGGACGAAGCCTGGGTATTGGGGGTGCAGCCGGTCAGGGCGAGCGCACCAACCGACAGCAGTGCACCAGCGGAGGCGAGAGTCTTACGCATTGGTTCTCCTTATGTATGGTCCCGTGAAGGGTGAATGTATGAATAGTTAGGGTTCGCGGCCAGTCATTTCCGCAAAAATCTAGGGGTGCCTTCCCTCAAAAAGTGGAGGCTAGGTCGGTTGAGGATGCCGGCTATTAGGCTGCAACCTTTTCGGCTTCCGGCTTCTTAGCCGATGCCTTCAGACCCGGGCGCTGCGCACGGATAAACAGCGGCATCACAATGCCCACGTACAGAATCCAGGCGCCCGCCTCAAGCCAGGTGGTAGTCGAGGACAGATTGAATACAGCCTTGAGCAGGGTGCCCACAAAGCCGCTCGGATCAATGTAACGGTAGGACTCGAAGGCGATGTTGTTCAGACCCGGCAGGATAGCCGCCTCCTGCAGGTCGTGAATACCGTACGAGAGCACGCCCGCCGCCACAATGACCAGGAACGCGCCGGTAATCATGAAGAAGCGGGAGAGGTTAATGCGCATCATGCCGCGCATCATGCCCCACGCCATCACAACGGCGATTGCGATACCGACCAATGCGCCGAGCATGGGAGTTGCATTAGCTTCCTGACCGGCGGTGCGGGTAGCCGACCAGATAAACAGGGTGGTCTCCAGGCCTTCACGGCCCACGGAAAGCGCCGCCAGCAGAACCACAGCCCAGGCGCTGGTCTGCACAGCATCCAGTTTGCCCTTGAGCTCGGCAGAAAGCATGCGGGCGTTTTCAGCCATCCAGAAAATCATCCAGGTGACGAAGCCAACCGAAATGATGGACAGGGAACCTCCGATGGCTTCCTGCGCTTCGAAGGTGAGGGTTTGGGGGCCGAAGGTCAGCAGAGCGCCAAAGCCGAGGGACAGCAGGACCGCCACACTGACGCCGGCCCACATGGGTGCCAGCAGGTGGGTGCGCTGCGTTTTGCGGATGTAGGCGAGCAGAATACCGACAACCAGTGCCGCTTCGAGGCCTTCGCGCAGGCCAATCAAAAAGTTTCCGAGGAAGGCTCCCCAAAAGTTCATCTCAGTATCACCAATTAGATAGTTTTCTCTTACCTAATAAACATACGGTGATTGGCGCTAGATTTCATCCCTGATCTTGGGGCTGCACATGCCTAAAATCGCCTATCTCTTTACGGCGCATGTTCTTAGACACGACCTGTCGCCATAACTTTACGCACTTTGAATAAACACCCCAATAAACTCACAAGTCAGAATCATATGGCGCATAATTCACCCTCAAAACGTGAATAAAGGCGGGACTCCCCACAGGGAATCCCGCCTTCAAAAAGTGTCAAAAAAGATAGAGAAAATTTATCCTGTTACCGCCGCGAATTTGTCACACAACGGCGAATTAGCCTCGCAACGAACTAACGCAGAGCATTAGGTCAGATCTTGGGTCTACGCCTCGCCAGTGCCAGTGTCCTGTAGCTGCTGCAGGAGCGCTTCCACAATCGGCAAATCCGCCGGAATCCACGGCAAACCCAGCAAATCATCATACGCCTGCGCGTCATCCTTAGACTTCGGTAGCGGCATCCACCGCAGAGCGCTGTGATCTTCCAAAGTATCCGGAGTACCCGAAA
>ERZ773013.1080-NODE-1080-length-16666-cov-3.220336_pt1 | contig 16666 bp, 15 predicted proteins | sample MGYA00511670_ERZ773013 | MGnify/ENA primary metagenome ERZ773013 (study PRJEB29015, sample SAMEA2738120) | human oral metagenome | biome: human oral; feature: human-associated habitat; material: saliva | place: China | collected 2257 ... | reverse complement strand
AGATATGCCGGCGTATCATCGCCGAGAACCTCCAGTTCAAGGAGACGTTCTTCTTTGGGCGCACGGACCTCGCCCGGGACCCAGAGCTTCTCGACCTACTCGCAAAGGCGCATCTCACGCGCGTGCTGATGGGAATCGAGTCGCTCAACCAGGCCTCTCTCGACGAGGTGAACAAGCACCAGTCCATAGAGGACATCAAGTGTGCCTGCGCGGCGTGCTGGGACCACGGCATTCGGGTCATAGCCAGCGTCGTGCTGGGGCTCGATTCCGACACCCCCCAAGACATTCGGGCGACCTGCGCGTTTGCGAAGTCGGTTGGCGCCTACCAGATCCAGCCCGCCATCCTCACCCCGTTCCCCGGGACCCCCGTGTACGACGGCATGGTTGAGGAGGGCAGACTGCTTACCGACGACTGGTCGCGGTTCGACATGACCAACGTCACCTTCCAGCCAAAGAACGAGTCGCCCTGGGAGCTGCAGCAGCTCTTCTGGCATGCGTGCGACGACTTCTACGATCTTCCGAGCGCCATGAGGATCTGGCGCAAGTTTGGGCCCGAGTACGGCCTGCGGAGAATCTATCTCGCCATCGTCACGAGCATGGGCGTCCCCCTGGGGTACTGGGTCGCCGACCACGTGCCCGCAACGCCCTACTACCAGCTCAAGCGCACTCCGTGGAAGTACGCTGCGGACTCCGGTGACACCACGTGCGAGGAGGACCGCCATCCTACGCCCCTCTCCGCCGCTGCTGCACATCTGGGCTGGGCCGCAGGGACCGTCGCCGGAACGCTTCGCTGGGCGCGCGGCCTCATCACGAGCTAACGCTTCACTGCACGTCCCTCGCAAAGCGTCCACTTTGTATCCTACTAACAAGCTGGGATTTTAGTAGGCTACAATGGCTGGACTACAGACGAACACGGGGGAACGAACAAATGAGCACCAATATGAATGGCTCTATTGGCCGCAGGGCATTTCTCGGCATGATGGCCGCAGTCGCCACGCTTGCGCCGTTTGCGCTTGCGGGCTGCGGCAGCACGCAGGCGAGCAGCGATGCCAGCTCGCAGGCAGCGTCCTCGGCGACGAGCGACGCCTCGTCGACTGGCCTCTCCGGTCAGCGCCTCACCTTTGTTGGCGACGACGCCTTTGCACCATACCGTTACATCGAGATGCAGTCCGACGGCACCCAGAAGGTCGTTGGGCTCGACATCGCCATTGCGGACGAGATGGCAAGCCGCCTTGGCTTCTCGTACGACTTCGAGCCGCAGGAGTTCGCCGCCACTCTGGCCTCCGTCCAGGCGAGCGACACGTCCTTCACGATGGCCATGTCCTCGAACCCGGAGCGCGAGCAGACCTATGACTTCACACGCGGCTACTACCAGCCGCTCGTTGGCGTGCTCACCCTTGGGGGCGACGCTATTACGAGCATAGACGGCCTTTCCGGCAAGAGCATCGCCTGCACCACCGGCACCGTCCAGAACAAGTTTGTTGCCGCCGCGCTACCGAACGCCGACATCCACACCTACGATGGCGGCGACCAGTGCCTCCAGGAGGTTCTCGCCGGCCGCATCGACGTCTACGTGTGCGACGGCGCAGAGGGCCAGTCCATGCGCGACGCCAACGATGGCCTGGTGCTGGGCCTTCTCGCCCGCGATGAGACGAAGGACTACGTTGGCGTCTACCGCGTCATGGCCACGAAGGGAGCGTCGTTTGTCTCGGCCTTTGACCAGTGCATTGGCGAGATGCTCGAGGACGGCACCATAGACCAGTTCATTGGCACCTACGTTGGTTCGAACTTCGAGTGGGGCGGGGACTTCTCGGCGTCCGGCTCTGCGACCGAGGGCGTAGGCACCTCAAACGCCAACTAGCGAGAAAACCAGAGCCGCATGAACTTCTCGGTCATCGAGCCCTATGCGCCCATGTTCTTGAGCAGCCTCGCCGTCACCCTGGAGGTGACGGGGGCCGCCCTGGTCTTGGCCTTTGCGCTGGGGTTTCTCATCGCCGTGCTCAAGGTGCTGCCATGCAGGCCGCTCCGTGCGGTCCTGGACTTCTACACGTCGATCTTCCGGGGAATCCCGCTCATAGTGCTCCTCTTCATTGCGTACTTCGCAACGCCGCAGCTCACGGGCTACAAGATCTCGATGTTCGCGGCCTCGGTGCTCACCTTGGGGCTCAACGGGTCCGCGACCGTCTCGGAGACGGTGCGCGGCGGCATCGAGGGCGTGGACCGCGGGCAGTACGATGCCGCGCGCGCCTTGGGACTCCCCTATCACCTCATGATGTGGGAGATCATCATCCCCCAGGCGCTGCGCTCGGTAGCCCCCGCGCTGGTCAACGAGGTCATCACGGTCCTCAAGAGCTCGTCTCTCGTGGCAACCATAGGCCTCATGGACATGATGCGCGCGGCGCAGAGCGTCCAGGCGCTCACGTACCGCGCGTTCGAGCCGTTCATCGCCGTTGCCGCAATCTACTACGTAATCGTGATGGCACTTGTCGCAGTAAGCAAGCGCCTTGAGCGCCGCCTGAGGCAGGGATAGGGCTTTCTTCTCGACGGAAATATAACTAACGGACGCAGAATTACTCTAATATTGTAGCTGTATTACCTCTATTATTGTAAGCAAAATCACTTTATTCTTGTATTTGTCGAGACGAGATGCCATACCGTTCGGAAGGAAGTCCCGTGGAACAAGGATCGCTCAAGCCAAAGGGGTATCTGCCTCGCATTGCCGACTCATGCATCTCTCGTCTACTCGATGAGTTTGGCGCTGTTGAGGTCGCTGGACCAATGTGGTGCGGCAAGACCTGGACATCGCTTTCTTTTGCATCAAGCGTCAGTCGCATGGGAAGACAAGCCGAACGCATCCTCGCTCAGGCCGATCCATCCGTGGCGCTTCTCGGCGATCAGCCTCACGCAATAGATGAATGGCAGGATGTTCCTGCCATTTGGGATGAGGTCCGATACCAAATCGACGAGTCGGGCAGCAAACCAGGCCAGTTCCTCTTGACGGGCTCATCCGAGCCGAATAAAGACCAGCTTCGCCATAGTGGGGCTGGAAGAATTGCAACTTTCAGGATGGGAACTATGACGTTTGCGGAGATGGGTTACTCAAGGGGCGAAGTGTCCCTTGCGAACCTGTTTTCAAACAGCTTCAAACCGCAGCTTTCCCATCAAACCCTTGCGTCTTATGCGCCACTAATATGTCGAGGCGGTTGGCCGGCCCTGGTTGGCAGTCGGCAATCTTACACGGACTTCATCGCAAATTATCTCAACGCCCTGTTCTCTGTTAGCATGACGCGACGTGGCATGGACGAGAATCGCTCCCACCGGGTCGCACAATCCCTAGCACGCAACCTCGGACAAGCCTCGAAGTTAACAACCATTGCGGAAGATGCCGGTATTGAAGCTGGGAACTCAACTGAGGCGTCAAGGGTCGCCGCTGCTTATGTCTCGACACTGGTTCATCTGTACATAATCGACGAGGTAACGGGGTGGGACGCCCCCATTCGCTCCAAGTCCCGTCTGAGGATAAAGCCCAGGCGCTATTTTGCCGACCCCTCCCTCGCTGCTTCGCTCCTCGGCGTAACGCCTGACAGACTCCTGATGGACGGGCAATTGTTTGGAATGCTCTTCGAATCACTCGTCATGCATGATTTGCGCATTTACGCCTCAGCGCTCCCCGGCGCGACGCAGGACTCGCTCCATTACTACCGCGATTCAGACGGACTCGAGGTTGATGCAATACTCGAACTGTCAGATGGGCACTGGGCAGGCATAGAAATAAAGCTTGGCGAGAATAAGGTCGACGACGGAATCTCTTCCCTTGTTCGACTAAGAAGGAAGATTGCCTTGAACCCCTTGGCTCGTAACCCGCAGCCGGCATTCATGGCAGTTGTCGTAGGGGCAGGAGAAGCCGCACGTTACGACAGCGAGAATGACGTATATGTCATCCCATTTGCGTGTCTGGGACCATGACGCATATTACGGTACCGCGCATCTCGTTGCAGAAGGCCCAACAGCGGAGCGGTTGCCGTCGGGCCCTGCGACACACAGCGTCCTCCATGCGGTACCCTGATGCCCTACTTCTCCCCGGCCTCCTTACCTGCGACGATGCTCTTGAAGATGCCGCTCTGGTCGAAGTCCTCGGGCAGCAGCACCGTGGTTGCCTTGCCGCTGGCGGCGTAGTTGTTCATCATGTCGGTCCATTGCGTGAACTCGAAGAGGCGGTTGGCCTCCTCCTCGGTCACTCCGGACTCGCGGATGGTGTCGATTGAGTCCTTGATGCCGCGCGCAATGGCAACGCGCTGGTCGGCGATGCCCTTGCCCTCGGCGGCCATCGCCTCGGCCTTGGCTTGCGCGGCAATGACGGTCTTCGCCTTTGCTGCATTGGCGTCGTTTGTCGCGCTCTCGAGGTTGTTCTTCGAGGCGATGATGTGGTTCATCGACTCCTGGACCTCCTTGGGAAGCTTGATGCGCGTGATGAGGGTGGTCACCAGCACGTAGCCGTAGTCGAGCATCTTTGCCGCAACGACCTCGTCGATTGCGTGGGCGATGGCGTCCTTCTCGGAGAAGACCTCATCGAGCGTGCGCGCGGGGATCTGCGAGCGCAGGGCGTCCGCTAGGTAGTCCTGCATCTGGCCAACGGGGTCTTGCAGCGTGTAGAAGCTGCGATAGACACCGGAATCCGCGCCCTTCTCGATGTCGGCATAGTCTACGTGGTACTGGATCGAGACGTCCAGCTCGATGGTCACGTTGTCGGAGGTCTTGGCGTCAAAGGTCATGTGCTCGTCCTCGGTCATGAGGCTCACGTCGCGCGTGATGTCAATGAAGGGGAACTTCACGTGAAAGCCGGGGCCGGCGAAGCCGTGGAACTTGCCCAGTCGCTCTATGACCGCGACGTGCTGCTGGCGCACGACGTAGCCCGTTGAGAGCACGAGAACCGCGATAATGACGATGAGTATGATCATGGCCATGAGAAGCTCCTTTGTTTGTCGCCTGCAAAAGGTAACTTCATGAGAGCATATCAGGATTAAGACTCCAACAGTGCTGTGGCGCTGTGTTGGACTTTGACGCACCACTCTGCTGGTCTGGATGGCATTGCAGAAGGGATTTATGATGACGAACGAGAAGAGACTGCCGTTTGCGTCCGACTACCAGCAGGGGGCACACCCCCGCATCCTTGAGCGTCTGGCTGCGGCGAACATGGAAGCTAACGCCGGATACGGGATGGACGCTCATAGCGAGAACGCGCGCAAACTTATCCGTGACTCATGTGATGCGCCACGGGCAGAGGTCCACTTCCTGGTCGGGGGCACGCAGGCGAATGCCGTAACAATTGATGCGCTTCTCTCGCCCTGGCAGGGCGTCGTCACGGTGGACTCTGGCCACGTGAGTGTCCACGAGGCGGGAGCAATCGAGGCCTGCGGGCACAAGGTTATCCAGCTGCCTGAGAGGGACGGCAAGCTAGATGCCGCCGACGTGAATGCCCCGGCAACGTCTTGGGGGCAGGAAGAGACGAGAACCGTGACCACATGGTCATGCCGGGGCTGGTGTACATCTCCCAGCCAACTGAGTACGGCACGTTTTACTCGCTTGAGGAGCTTGCAGCTCTGCGCACGGCATGCGCCTCTACGTTGACGGTGCGCGACTTGCGTATGCAGTAGCAGCGCCGGGAAACGACGTGTCCCTTGCCGATCTGGCCCGCCTTGCCGACGCCTTCTACATTGGCGACACCAAGTGCGGGGCGCTTCTCGGCGAGGCGGTTGTCTTCCCCAAGCCGGGAACCTGCCCCCACTTCTTTACGCTCATGAAGCGTCGCGGAGCCCTTCTCGCCAAGGGAGTGGTCACGGGCATCCAGTTTGAGGCGCTGCTCGACGATGGCCTCTACCAGCAGATTGGTGCTCAGGCAGTAACGCAGGCAGCGCGAGTTGCCCAGGCCCTCCAGGCCGCGGGCTGCGAGCTCATGCACCCGCAGGAGACCAACCAGGTGTTTGTCGCGCTTGACGAGAAGCGCTACGCACAGCTTTCCGCCCGCGTGGAGATGAGCTTCTGGGAGCAGCTGGCAGACGGCCGCACCGTCGTGCGCCTGGAAACGAGCTGGGCCACCTCCAACGCGGACGTTGACGCGCTTGTTACGCTGCTTGACGCGGGCTGATAGACCTCGCGGGCCGCTCCGCGCAAGAAGAAACCTCAAGGGTGGGCGCAACAGTCTACAGGAAAGCGTTATTTTCTTGGGTGGGGCCCACAGGGAGGGTAGATGCGGCTAACAGGTAGCTTGCACGCGCGCTCTTGCATCGTTTCCCCATTAGTGACCGTCATTCCCAACGGGACGGCAACAACACCCATGGCCGCGTGGCGGTTGTTACCGGGCCGTCGCGATGCCCGAGCGTTTTCCCAGGTAACAACAACAGACTCCTAACAAGCCGGTAACAACGGCAATGGTGCAGCGCGCGTTGTTACCGGCCCGTAGCTTCCGCCAGACCTCACCTGCGAAAACAATCAGCGGACAAGACGGGCCGGTAACAACGAGCGAGTGAGCCAGGTGGGTGCAAACGGGATTGAGTTGCCCGGCAACAAAGTTGCATTGATGTGCGTCTATGCAACTGGATTGCCCGGCAACTCAGTTGCATGGGCGCCCGGAAAGTCTACCTCTCCAGCAGGCCGTACTGTGCGTACTTGTCGAGCATCATCTTGTAGAGCATGCGGTTGGAGAAGTACTGGCGGTACGTGACCGTCCTCACCTTGCCCTCCGCCTTGAGCCTGTCCATCTCGGACTGCTCAAATGCCGCCTGCTCCTGAATGTCAGTGAGCATCTTCTCAAACGCAGCCAGCCTGTCTAATTTCTCGCACCTCCAGTAGACGGCTCACTCCGGGACAGCAGGGCCGGCGTCGGCGATAAGGCCACCGCTGCCGGGCGGCGCTTGGGTATTGCAACGTCATTCTCGCACGTAGAGCCATGGCTAGATTGCGGCTTGGAGGCTTCCGCCTCCAGGTTCGACCAGAAATAGCAAGCCGCGCTTGATGTTCTTAATTCTCCCAGCGAGAGACCATATGAGCTGCCAGACAAGGAGAGCCAACAACAGAAAGGAAACGCCATGGCTATCCAAATCAAGCGCTTTGAAGTCTCGGAGAACTGCAAGGACATCGACACCGAGGTAATGCTCGCGGAGGTAGCCAAGATTCGCGAATACGCACTGAATGGCATTGAGTCCGACCCGAACCTCGTGGGGTCAATCCAAACAATTGTGGCCTTCCAGCTGCCTGATGGATCCTTCCCCGTGGTCGTGGGCGATCCCCTGCCGTCCGACGCAAGTGTTGACCTTGTCTTCCGGCCGACCTACGCCTGCTGCCAGGCCCTCGTCCACGCGCTGTCGCTCGGCATCAATCTTGACGACGTTCACGAGCCCCTCTCCTGCGGGCTGGCCGCTTGCTGCCGTCGCAATCTGGAGGGACATGGCTACGAGGCCCTTGAGCGCCAGGCAGAGGACCTCGCGGACTTTGGCCATTGCGGACTTGCCAAGCTCCTCGACGAGGAGCCCGGCCTGTGCCCGGCTTTCACACGTCTTGTTGGAAAGACCGTCCAGAGCTACAAGCACTCCCTCGAGACTGGCCACGTCGTCGATGCATGGGACAGGGACCTCACGTCCAAGCTCTCGGCGGCAGTAGATGCCCTTGGCTGCTCGGGCAGCAATGCACGAGAGGCCCTCTGGGTGGCTGCCGTCTAATGTGACCTCAGCGCCAGGCAAGTCTCAAATACACTTGGTGTCCTGCCATCGGCGGGGCATCAAGTGCATCCCGTGGAGAAGGGAGTCGTGTTGAACGTCAGCGAATACGCCAAGAGGGAGCTCACTCGTCATCGTGAGCTCTCGCGTTTCTTCAATAACAGGCGCTGGGGACATCGAGTTGCATTGCAGGACGTCCATGACCTCAATGAGCAAGACCTCAAGGAGTCTATCAGGCATTATGCGAACAGCCCCGAAGGCCCCTATTGCCAAGGGCGTCTCGATCTCTACCACGAAGTATGCGACTTGTTTGGTTGTTTACTCAGAGATGGGCTCTGCGAAAAGGGATATGAGCTTGACGAGTCATTTCTCACTAATGAAGAGATTTACCTGATCATGCTCAAGGCTTCACACAACAAGATCCCCAACAAGGAGATGGCCTTAGAAGTCCTTAGGTCGAGCGAAAACACAGCTAGGCAGCGCAGGTCTGACCTTCGCGATGGCGTGCGCATTGGGGACATGTGCGTACAAGCCGATTTTGGATACGGCGGTGCATTCGAGTCGTCCGTGCATCCCATCATGCTGCCGCTCAACCTCTCCGAGGTCTACGTTATGCTCGTTGCCCTCAAGAAGTACGAGTTTGCTTGTGGAGAGGGCGACCCTCACGCCATGCTGGCAGCCCGTTTGGCAAACATGGCATATGGCGAGCTCAGTGACTACGCAAAGAAGAAGCTCGCTGACCGTCTCAGCGAGGCTGGATACGTCTTCCGCTCCGAGGAACCCGCATTCCGCGACGACATGCACGGGTCCGCGGAGTGGATCAAGTTTGAGAAAAGTGGAGTGCGCGTATCAGTTGAGCTGGATGAGGGCCAGACACTCGTGGGCGTGATTGCGGGCGTTGGTAGGCGCCGGGGTAGTGAGCCGGGAGACCGTCGCCCGGGACTCACGCTGCGCCTGGATGACGGAAGCGAGATATCGGTTCCCTGGTCCCAGGTGGTTAGCATCGAGAAGGCAGAGGGGTAGTAATCGCCGGCAGCGCCTCAGAGCGTTGCCTCACGTGGGATTGATTTGCCGGGCAACGGAATCCCGTTGCCGGGCAACTGCGCTGCATTGATGTAAATCTATGAAATAGGATTGACCGCGGCGCAACTAGACAGCCGCTCCAAGGCACTGATGTAGGTGCAGAGTGCCCGCTTTAGCGACCCCTCAGATACCGCCTCGTTTGGCCCGTGTATCTCGCCGGCCCAGGACGGGGCGTCCTCATCGGGTCCACCAATCGGCCCAAATCCCACGGCGTACGGGAAGCGCTTCGCATAGGTTCCGCCGCCAAGAGTTACAGGCTTTGCCGCGCCGCCAAACCACCCCGCGTAGCAGTCCAGAAGCACCTGCACCTCATGCCTCCCGGGATCAACGTAGAGCAGCGAGCCCCTATGCACCTCGGCATACTCGACTCCATACTCCACGCACACCTTCTCGATACCAGCGGAGATGGCATCAGGGTTGGTCGACTTTGGGTATCGGCAGTCGGTGGTCTGTACGAAATGCCCGTCCCTTGTTTCAATTGTCCCACTAATGATGGTCAGCGGTGTGAATAGGTCGTCTGTCGCGTTGATGCCAAACTCCGAGCCATCCGTGGACGAGAAGGCAATGTTCTCGAACTCGAGCCATCGCCGCTCGCGCGCAGAGCAAACGCCATTCTGTAGCAAGTACCTCACCAGCACGCCAATTGCGCTCACGGTGCCTTCGGGTTCCGCCGCATGCCCACCCGTGCCCCGCGCCAGAACCTCAGACAGCTCCACCCCGGCTGTCCTCACCGTAACGCCTCTCTCTGCCGGAAGCTCATCGGCGCTCACGCGAACAACCGCCCTGGCAGACGCGGCAACCGCATTCCTAACCGTCCCTCCGGCTATCTCGACAATCTTCCCCTGCGGGTCGCACTTCCAGGCAAGCTCGGCATTGTGGGAGCCCTTTTCACCGCAAACCACGGGCCATGCAGAATCCGGAGTGAACAGGAAATCTGGCGCGGCATAGTTGCGAACGTACCACCGCGCATCATCCATTCCTGTTTCCTCGTTCACTCCAAACAGGATGCGGACGGTCTTTCGATCTGCCGCACAGCCGTACGTCGAAAGGAAGTGTGCTGCCCACAGTGTGAGAACAGCCGGTCCCTTGTCGTCAAGCACTCCCCTCCCCACAAGATAGCCTTCGCGCCGTTGCAGAGCGAAGGGGTCCGAGCTCCATCCAGGACCCGCCGGCACTACATCCAAGTGTGCGATTGTCGCCACCTGACCATCACGCTCGCCCGGAACATCGGCAAAGCCGATAATCCCGTCGCAGTCGTGAGCCCGAAGGCCAAGTCTCGATGCCATTCTCAGCGCACAGTTGAGAGCATCCCGCGGTCCCTTGCCCCATGGCGCATCGGTCCCTGCAGTGGCCGAATCCTCTACGCTCTTAATGCTGACAAGCTCTGCGATGTCAGCAACAATCGCCGACCAGTTTTCGTCGACAAAACGACTAATGCACTCTTTGCTTGGTGCCACCAGAGTTCCCCTCCAGTACCTCAAGTAGTTCCTGGTACCTCATGCCAGGATGGGGAGAGACACCGGTCCCAAGCATCGAGTAGAGGTACGAGAATATCGAGCTCTTATCCTCCTGACACTTGCTAACCAGCACCACGACAATCAGGTTGATGGGCTCATCCTCGACTTTGACAGGTGTGTCAAGCGTTAGCGCAAGCAGCCGTGGCCTGTCTGCCGGCGTTGAGGTAATGCAATGCGGTACCGCAACGCCGTTGAAGCGCAGGCACTGGCCCTGGCACTCTCGTGCCATAACGGACGCTGCCTCTTCCTTTCGGATAACTCCCCTCTCGAGGAAGAGCTCGAGGCCGCAAGAGAGCACGGAAAGATAGCTGTCACCGGCAACTCCAATCTCCGCGAAGGAGACCTCGGGGAGGATGTCTGGAAGCGACGTACGGTACTGCGAGTCCGTAACTGCGCGCTTTAGGGCTGCCAAGTCTGTATCGCTCAGAATCCCCCGACAAACAAGGTTCCAAGGAAGCCTCTCGAGGCCCTTGTCCGCGAAGGAATCGTCTCTGATGAGCATCGAGTACGCACCCGTGCCGTACTCCCTTTCTGCCGATTGGACGTCATACACGGAGGTGACCGTCACGTTGTCAAACATGTTCTCGAGCATGGCTCGGTTCACCGACTCGAGTGACCTTCTCCCGCAGAGCAGCAGAATCGCAAGCGGTTGCCCTGTAGAGCAGAGTCCCGTGCCTATAACATAGAGGGCACAGAGCTCGTGCTCCAGGAACACGTCCTTACGCAGCGACTCGAGGTACTCGCAGAGGTCCTGGGCAAAGTCGAATTCGATGGGATGATCTATGCGAATGCGGTTAACCTGAGTTCTAAACTCATCTGTCATGAGCGTGGTGAACATTGCAGAGCGGGCAATGTGCTCAAACATGACGGTGGGAAGGTCAGGCCGCGATACCCTCATGCCATGTGAGGCGAGAAGGTCGGAAGCTCTGCCAATCAACTCGTATCGATGCGCAAGGAGCCACGAGTGAAGGTCGCGCTTCCTTGAGATGAGCCTGTCAATTGACGTGCGCGCAACAGTGAGTGAGAGAGCCTCTCCCAGCTCGAATGGGGCAGTGACAATTGCCGCATAGACCTGTGTACGTGCCTCCTGGAGCGTCAGCCAGGGCTCCATTTCCTGCTGGAAAGACTCAATCTCCTGTGACATAAGCCCGGCGGCAGACATCCAAGGGCCAGCAAGCGTTTGGAGCTCAGTGAGCACCGCACGATCGCGGGCAGCGAGCGCCGCGACAAAGTCCGCCGGAGAGGACTTCTCGAACGCAACCTCTATACCCCGCCCACTTTTCATCTCGATAGAGAGCATGCGGGAGTATCGACGGTTTGCGGAACCAACGCACGCCCTCACGGTGGCATTCGAGAGACCCGTACGCTCCTCAACGTCCATCACGGTAGGACGAGGAGAGCTGAGGATTGCCAGCAGCATAGCCGTCTCGTCATCGAAGACCGAGGAGAGGAGAACGTCGAGTGCATCTTGCGACTGGATTGAGAGCCTGTAGATTGGCTCAGCCTCGATAAGGCCGGCCCCGGTCCTCCGCAGGATGTCGTTCGCCCGTGCTATGTCGCGAAGTACCGTCCTCCTAGAGACGCCTAGGCGAGTGGCCAATTCGGTGCCGGATGCCGGTCCTTCTCGCAGCGCGAGCACTATCGAGCGTTCTCGACCGCTGAACCTCATAGGCTCCGCACCCCCGCCAAAAGGCCCTTGAGACCCTCCTCTAGTTTTGACTGCGGACATGCCACGCACATTCTCAGGTACTTGTCATCGCCGTAGGCAGCACCGTTCATGATGCCAACATGCCCCACGTGCACCAATGCGTCCTGCAACCGCGCGGCGCTCACACCAAGGGCCGACGCATCCATCCAAGCAAGATACGTCCCCTGAGGAGCCGAGAACCGAATCTCCGGGATATTCGTCGAGAGGAACTCCCCAATGGCCTCCATGTTTGCACGAATGTAGGAGCACAAGTCGTCGACGTACTGGTCGCACTCGCGATAACCTGCCGACTGAGCATACATCCCCAGGATGCTCGTGCTTGATAGTGCATTGCGCTGCTTGAGCTCAAAGAGAAACTCCTCCCGCAGGTCCTTCTCGGAAAAGAGCGCGTACGAGCCAATAAGCCCAGCAGTGTTGAACGTCTTCGATGACGAGCAGGCAAGCGCGACGTTCTTCTCAGTAAACTCTGTGATGGGCGTATAAGGCACATCGCCAATGACGATGTCGCGATGGATGTCATCTGAAATAAGGAAGGTATTAGTCTCGGCGCAGATCGAGGCAATTCTCTGCAGCTCGGCCTTCGTGAACACCTTGCCAGTTGGATTGTGGGGGTTGGTCAGGAGGAACACCTTAGCAAGGGGATCTGCGCATGCCCGCTCGAGACCATCCCAGTCAATCTGGTAGCCATCCATAGCAGACGAGAGGCTAACAGGAACTAGTGCTCTCCCGTTTCCGCAGATAGCGCCAAAGAACGCATCGTACATTGGAGAGAAGGTTACAACCGCATCCCCCGGGTTTGACTTGAGCCTAATCAGCGTTGCGACCGTAGAGATGACGCTAGGGCTGTAGATAATCCATTCGGGATTGACATGTGCCCCTCCCCTGCGGTCAAACCACTCCACGATGGGCTGCTTGAACCCATAGTGATTCCAACGCGTATAGCCAAGTATGGGGTGGTCGAGACGACTTTTAATGGCGGCAAGAATCTCGTCGGGAACCGCAAAGTCAGCATCGGAAATGGAGAAGGGGATCACGTCTGAAGATCCAAAACGGTCTGCAGCGTAATCCCACTGTGTGCAATAGGTTCCATGCCTGTCAATGACCTCATTGAAGTCCATATTGCGCTCGACCCCCTTGATTTCATTGGCGAGCTGGCACCCGCCTCACAGGACAGGTGCCAGCGTACCAGCAATCAGTTACATCACGAGATGACGTTCTAAGCGGCCTGCTGCGCCTTCTCGGCCTGGCGCTTAAGCCAGATTGACTTGAAGATGATGATCAGCGCCACGTTGAGCACAAGTCCCACCGCAACTGCGATGTAGTAGGCCCACGCAGGAGAAATCAGTCCGAGAAGTGGATCGAAAATGCCGATGCCAGGGGCAATGCGCTGCACGCCAAGTGCCATGGAGATTGCGCCAGCAACGCCACCGGCAATGACGTTCGCGGAAATCATTGGCAGGGGCGCGGCAAGTGCATACGGAATAGCGGGCTCGGTTGCGACCGTAGCGCCAACGATAAGGGCAGGAACCGCAGCGTCACGCTCGCCCTCGGTAAACAGGGAAGGACGGATCCAGGTTGCGATGGCGGCTGCCATGGGCGGCAGGATGGTCACAACGCCAACGATGCCATACCAATCGTAGACGCCAGAAGCAACTAGCGAGAAGGAGAAGAACCACGCAGCCTTGTTGACAGGGCCACCCATATCGAAGGCAAGCATAGCGCCAACCAGGAAGGCACCGGCAAGCTTTGCGCCCTCAGGAATGCTCGAGAGCATGACGACCAGGCCGTTCATAAGGGCGGCGGCGATGGGTCCAATGAAGTAGTAGGTCAGGAGCGCAAAGACGAGCAGGCTGACAAACGGGATGATAAGGAAGCCCATCAGGCCGTGCATGTTCTTAGGCAGCTGGATCTTCCTCAGGGCGTTAGCAAAGTAGCCAACGAGGATACCGATAATCACCGCGCCAATGAAGCCGGCACCCGTCTGGGTACCCAGCAGGCTGGAGCTGTTCGCAAGGTAGGAGCAGATAAACGCAGGGGCAAGTGCGGGCTTGCCGCCAATGGACTGTGCAATCCACGCGCCCATGACGGGAACCATGAACGAGAAGCCCAGCGAACCAATGGTGTTGAGCACCCACGCTATGGATGCAACCTGGCCATCGGCCGGCTCGATGTTGGGAGCACCAAACTGAATCATAATCGAGCCGATGGCCATGAGAAGGCCGCCGCCAATCACGAACGGCAGAGCAGCGGAAACACCAGCCATCAGATGGTTCATGAACCCGGTCACGGCGCCGGTGCCATTACGACCGCCGAGGTCAACCGAGGTGGCTCGATACAGCTGTACCTCTCCCTCGAGATTGCCCATCACGGAGTCGATGTTCTTCAGGGCCTCTGACACCGGAAGCTCGATAACCTTCTTGCCATCGAAGCGCACGCGGTCGTCCTCATCCATGCCCTTGCCAAGGGCGAGGATGACATAGTCAGCATCCTTGATCTGGTCCTTGGTCAGCTGGTTCTCGACGCCATTGGCGCCCTGGGTCTCGACGTGAACCTCGTAGCCGAGGGCCTCGCCTTTGGTTTTAATCGCCTCCGCCACCATATAAGTGTGCGCGATGCCAGCTGGACAGTTGGTCACCGCAACGATCGATTTGGACATTGCCCGCTCCTTTCTACTGGCCGACAACGGTCGGCACGCCATTCAGGTAAGCCCCGTCCCCTCGTCCTTAGGAGGCGTTGCCCGAAAGCACTCCATCGATTGCTTCGAACACCTCATCATCAGTGCCCTTGTTGAGTATCTCTACGAACTCGGGGTGCATGAGCTTACGGCTAAGCGACGAGAGCAGCCGGAGGTGCTCGGAGTTCGCGCCGCTGGGAACCAGGATGGAGATAACCGTCTGAACCGGCTTGTCATCAATCGAATTCCACTCGACAGGTTGGGACAGCCGTGCGAAGAGCACGGTGGGCACCGAGACGTCATCAGTCTTGGAATGAGGAATGGCGATGCCTCCCCCAAAGCCGGTCGACGCCTCGATCTCTCGCTCCTTGTAGTCACACACTATTGCCTGTGCGTCGTGGGCAACTCCCAAGCTCACCGCACGTGCTGCAAGCCTCTCGAAAACCTCCTCCTGAGTTTTCACATCAATTATTCCGAGAATATTTTCGCGAGTGAAGAGCATTTCCCCTCCCCTTCCGCATGGCCTCACCCGATCAATGACCGGTTCATTGAGGTGCTTCTCTTGGTTGGCCTGAGTATCCCATCATCGAATCCACACCTTAAGAGTGGTTTTGTCGCAGCCCCTGTGACAAAGGCTGGCTTGTATATGGGATTGGAGTGCCCAGGCGGGGCGGGATTGATTTGCTGGACAGTGGGATTTCGTTGCCCGGCAAATCAGTTGCATGGGCGAATTCAACGACCGATAGTTACGACGTTATCGTTTCCTATAGACACTGATACAATTCCCTTGCCGCGTGCGAGGAGAAAGACGGCACCTATGCCCGAGAACAGCAATGGAACCAGCGACAGCCCAACCATCGGCTCCTCTGAGGAGGGTAAACTCACCATCGCTGCAAGCGATACTCGGATTAAGAGCATGATTTACACCGTTCGCGGCGAGCAGGTCATGCTCGACAGCGATCTCGCGAAGCTGTACGGCGTGGAGACGAAAGTGCTCAACCAGGCCGTTACACGAAACTCGAACCGCTTTCCAGAGCGCTTCTGCTTCAGGTTAACCAAAGAAGAGGCGGCACATCTAAGGTCACAAATTGTGACCTTAGATACCGAGTTGGGCAAACAAGGCTCCTGGTGGCGCTATCTACCTCGCGTGTTCACCGAGCAGGGCGTCTCCATGCTCTCCGCCGTGCTCCACAGCCCCACCGCCATCGAGGTCAGCATCAAGATCATGGACGCCTTCGTCGAGATGCGCTACTTCATCGCCGACAACGCCCACATGTTCGAGCAGATACGCAACATCGAGCTGAGGCAGGCAGAGTACCAAAAGGCCACGGACGAGCGCTTTGAGAAGGTTTTCGACTACATGGGGGCACACGAGGAGCCCAGGCAGAAGGTGTTCTTTGGGGGTCAGGTCTGGGACGCCTTCGAGCTCCTGGTCTCTCTCGTGCAGAAGGCAGAGAAGAGCATAGTTCTCGTCGATGGCTACGTTGACGCCGCCACGCTCAACATTCTCGCGAAGAAGGCTGCGGGCGTGTCCGTCACGATATGGACGCACCCGAAGACCAAACTTACCGGACGCGATGTAGAAGCTTTCAATGCGCAGTACCCCTCGCTTGAGGTACGGCATACAACGGCGTTCCACGACCGTTTCCTGATTCTGGATGGCTCTGAGGGATACCTCGTAGGCGCGTCTCTCAAGGACGCCGGCAAGCGCAGCTTTGCCGTGACCCGCATCGAGGATGCTGCAATCGTCCAGACCGTTCTATCCAAGCTCGATGGGATTGAGTTGCCCGGTAACTGAGTTGCATGCGGAAAATGCTACTTGGGGATTTGGGAACATGGCCCCCAAGCTCGCGCATAAGCGCAGCTTATTTGTGTCGCGCCCCCGTCGCACAATCGGTGCCGCGGGAAGGCTTCACGGAAAGGGGCGGTGCGGCATGGCGAGCCCGGGCGCGAGGGTGGCCGGGGCCGCGGA
>ERZ773013.1079-NODE-1079-length-16671-cov-3.189817_pt1 | contig 16671 bp, 13 predicted proteins | sample MGYA00511670_ERZ773013 | MGnify/ENA primary metagenome ERZ773013 (study PRJEB29015, sample SAMEA2738120) | human oral metagenome | biome: human oral; feature: human-associated habitat; material: saliva | place: China | collected 2257 ... | reverse complement strand
GTTGGAAATGCTGGAGGCACTCAGGTCAATTGACGGCGGTACGGCTACAATTGACGGCATAGATGTCGCTAAGAAACCTAAGGACATTAAGAATATAATCGGTATTCAGCTTCAGTCGACGGCTTTTTATGACAAACTAACTTTGCGCGAACAATTGAAAATGTTTGGTAGTTTATATGGTCGGACAGTTGATACCGAGGCGCTGCTTGCTAAGGTTCAGTTGACGGAAAAGGCTAAGAATTACGTCGAGCAGCTTTCTGGTGGTCAAAAACAGCGTTTTGCAATTGCTTCGACATTGGTGAATAATCCGAAAGTGTTGTTTCTGGACGAGCCGACCACGGGGCTTGATCCGCAGGCGCGTAGAAATTTGTGGGATTTGATTAAGGAAATTCGCGACGAGGGAATTACGATTCTTTTGACGACGCATTATATGGACGAAGCGGAATTATTGTGTGACCGTCTGGCAATTATGGATAGCGGTAAGATTATCACAATTGATACGCCACACAATCTCATTCAGCAATTATTGGCGCGCGGTTTTAAGAAGGAACAAGTTGTTGAGCAAGCCAATTTGGAGGATGTGTTTATTGATTTAACAGGAAAGGCAATTCGGGATTAACACGAAAAAATATTGGATTGGAATATTCGGGCAAGTTCGCGCTCAGCAAAAGCGTTTCGTTCGAGATAAAATGGCGCTATTCTTTACCTTCCTTTTTCCGCTGATTTTTCTATTAGTGTTTGGGTCGGTTTTCAGTAATAATTCGACCAGTTTTAATATTGCAATTGTCAACAATTCGCAGACGGAATTTGCCAAAAGTTTCGTTAAAAATGCCAAAGAAAATTCGAAGGATTCGATTCTCAAAATTAAAGACGTTAAAGATATGAATGACGCACGTGAAAAGATGAAGCGGTCGGAGCTTAACGGTATTATTGAGCTTCCAAGTGATTTTGGCGCGATAAAAAATAATGGCAATCATCCTATTCCAACAGGCACTATGAATGTTATTTACTCCAAAGGTTCTGAGCAAACAGGCGGCGCGTTGGTGGCAGTGATGAATCAAATTACCAATAGTATCAATAGTCAGATGGGTCAACCTGAAGCTCCGCTTAAAGCTGTTGGTAAAGCGATTGGTGATGAGCAACTAAAATCGTTTGACTACATGTTTACGGGACTATTGACTTTCAGTTTGATGAGTATGGGCATTTTTGGCTTGGCTAACCAAATACCGGCTGAAAAGAAACGTGGTTTATATCGTCGGTTACGCGCGGCGCCATTTACTTCGGGTCAGCTAATCATCTCCACGGCAATTCATTATACGACGATTTCCTTGCTTAGTTTGGTTATGATGGTTGTCGCTGGGACGTTGATATTTCACTTTAATATGCGAGGCGACTGGGCACTATTTGCAATGATGTCTGTATTGTCTGCATTTATGACTGTGGGTGTGGGGTTATTAATTGCTGGGTTATCAGAGAACGAAGATCAGTCGTCGTCATTAAGTAACTTAATCTCTTTCCCGATGATGTTTTTATCTGGTACGTTTTTTCCACTTCATCTATTTCCAGAATGGCTGCGAAGTGTCGCTCAGTTTATTCCTCTGACTCCGGTTACAGATGGCTTCCGGTTAATTATGACTGAACATGCAAGTTTTATGGAAGTCTTGCCACAATTCGGTATTATCGCGGCTTGGACTTTCGCTGTTTATTTCTTAGCCATTAAGCTATTTAGGTGGGAATAACTATTCAAGGATAGTAAAGCAAATAGAAAAACATTACGCTTATCGTAAGCGAGTGCTTGATATTTTTATCACGGGAGTTGCTTAATTCCGCGCAACAAATCAAATAATTATTCGACGCCGCCAGCCTTAAGGATGTTTCTAAGTCCGTTTTCGCCACCAACGAAACCGCTGGTTTGGTAGTCGTTAATGACCATGTACGGCAAGCCATTCACGCCAAGAGAAAGAGCTTTTTGGGTATTGTCATCAATCTCTTTTTGGTGCGGTTTTTTAGTCATACAGTCGGAAAATTGCGATTCATTCATGCCGACATTTTTAGCGGAAGTTAGGAAATATTCCAGTGGAAGAGCGGGGATTTTTTTCGGCACAGCAACGTTTTTTACGCCGATTCCTTTATCAAAGTAATCGCTTTTAATGCGCGGGACGATATCGTGGGTGTACTGCCAATATTTATCCTGATCGGCAGCGCAAAACGCAGCGTGAGCACCGGTTTCGGTATTGTTGGTCATCTCTTTTAATAGTGTTACTACGCGATGTTCATAACGAACTTTTCCGGATTTAATATAGTCATTTTTGAAAAATTCTGTGCTGGTTGCAGCTTCGACCTCGGCACAAAATGAACAAAAATAGTCAGTATAATCAATGAACACGTTTTTCGCGTCAGCGGATCCTTGCGACATTTTTTCGTTCCATGGTTTATTGTTACCAATGTGACGATTCGGCGGGCGATTGACAATTCCATAGATAAACAAAGCTACAATTCCCACGATTACAATTCCCGAAAGAACCCAAATAAGCGCTATGCCTGATGATTTTTGTCGATTCATATTTTCTCCTGTTTAGATAATTCTGTGTACATAAAAATAATTTGACCTGATTTATATAGCGAGAATAAACTGAGCAGTAAAGCCAACAAAAGGACTATTGTACTGGCGATATTTGCGGCGGTGGCGGCGGCAGCTCCCGAGAAAAATAGGGTTACAATTGGTAAAATTAGTGATGTTCCGCAGGGGACGCAGCCGAGTCCAATTGTTGCGGCAATTGATGCAATTCCGCTTAATCCGACTTGTCGAGATACAGTTTTTTCATTGTCGCGATTATTCTTTGCTGTAAAAATTACAGCGGCGATCGATACACCTTGAAGAATTGACACTACCATAAGTAGCGCGCCATTTGGTGAAGTGAAACTTTGTTTGAAGATGTCTATAATCATCGAACCGAGCAGCGTGATTTTATCGAGGATTGGTAAGCGCGACATCATTAGTGGTCCGTAAAAATTGGCGTTGATTGCGAAATAAATTACCACGGCGAAGGCGATGGTCGCGACAATTGTTATTAGGAAATATTTCGGTAAACCAAGCATTCTGCCGACTCCTAGAAGCGCTGATTTGATGGTTAGTTTGTAGTGCTTATCGTTGTAATTCATTGTGGTAGTTGTGCTATAAAGTTTGCCGGTGTGTTATTACGATCTCTTTTTTAATTCGTAAATAACCTTTGTTGGCCATGGAATATTATCAATTTTGAAGTATTTTTGTAAATGCGGCAAATAGGCTTCATCGAATTCATTCCGCGACTGTGTTATTTTGTAACCGTGTGGCGCGCAAATCCATTTGTGAATAAGGTGGTCCACGATAACGTACGATTCTTTTGATTCGCGTTCAAGTGAATCTAATCCCCAAACCGCGTGAAACATGATTTCGTAAATAGTTTGGTTATTTGCAGTGTAGATGTACGGAACGATAGGGCTATCATTGTCGTCGCAAACGATATCGGGCATGCTAATCACTGAATTTTTAACAAGCGCTTCGATCCATGTGCAAACTTCATCGTTAACATCCTCGGATGCTACTTCGATAGACGTGACTAGGCTTGACGTCTCGCCGGGACCCCAATCGCGGATGATAATGGTGCCGTCAGGTTTGAGTGCTCTATCCAGCATTGCGAACGTTTTAGTGCGCTCAGGTCGGGATAGATAGCTCATCAACTCGTGAAATACACTCGACATGTAGATAATGTCGAACTCATCTTCGGTGTTTTCAAGTTGTTCTTTATTAATAAAATCAATGTTATTTTCTTGAAGTTGAGATTGAACAATTTGTGAAACATCATAGGCTACGTAGTGAGTTCCTGTTTGCGCCACTTGTTTGATGAATTCTGGCGAGAAACCAGAACCGAAATCAAGTATTTTGACGTTTTTACCAAGGTGTTTTTCGATGGCTCCGAATTTGGATGACGCTGTCTGGTTCATCCGCTCTTGATAGGTTTTGCTGGTATGATTTTCCAAGTGCTCGCTGCAAATTTGGTCCATGTATCTATTATACGATATTCGTAAAGGTAATTCGATCATCCACGGCGGCAACTTTTACCATATCGCCGTCGTGAATTCGTCCGTCAATTAGTTCGAGCGCCAAAGGATCAAGCACGCGTTTTTGAATCAAACGCTTAAGTGGTCGAGCGCCGAAACTCGGGTCGTAGCCGTCTCGCGCCAACATATCACGAACGCTATTGTCAAAATCCAGCGTTATGTCGCGACTATCTTTAACTTGGCGAACAACTTTTTCTAATTGCACGTCAACAATTGCACGCATCGATTCAGGATGGATTCGGTCAAAAATCACAATGTCGTCAATTCGGTTTAAGAATTCTGGACGGAAATGACCACGAAGCGTTTCTAAAATTTGATTGTCGAGAGAGCTAATGTCGTCGCCTGTGTAGTCCATAATCATTTGCGATCCAACGTTGCTGGTCATGATAATAATGGTGTTGCTAAAGTCAATCGTTCGTCCTTGTCCGTCCGTCAATCGACCGTCGTCCAAAACCTGTAATAACAAGTTAAACACGTCGGGGTGTGCTTTTTCGATTTCGTCAAACAAAACCACGCTATATGGGCGTCGTCTAACGGCTTCTGTCAATTGACCGCCTTGATCGTAGCCGACATATCCTGGAGGTGAACCGATCAATCTGGCTACGGCGTGGCGTTCCATATATTCACTCATGTCAATTCGAATCATGGCGTGCTCGTCGTCAAATAATTCACGACATAAACTACGCGCGACTTCTGTTTTTCCCACGCCAGTAGGTCCGAGGAATAGGAATGAGCCAATTGGTCGATTAACGTCGCCGAGTCCAGCGCGTGACCTGCGGATGGCGCTTGCTACGGCTGCCACAGCGCGATCTTGTCCGATGACTTGGCGGCTGATTGATTCTTCTAATTTGGTCAATTTGCTAGATTCGCTTTCCATCAATCGCTCCACTGGAATTCCGGTCCAGCGCGCCACCACGCCGGCGATGTCATCAGGCGTAACTTCTTCGCGGAGTAATCGGTCGTGAGTTGGAATTGCCGCTAGCTCCTCGCGGGCGCTTGCTAATTTTTTCTCCAGCTCCGGTAGATCGCCATATTTAATGCGGCTGGCGGTGGCGAGATCTGCGTCGCGTTCAGCAATTTCTAATTGTGAGCGCAGATTGTCCATTTTTTCGGTAGTCGTGTTGACGGTTTGCAAAATGTCTTTTTCGTGTTGCCATTTTTTATCAATCACTTCGGCTTTTGCGCGAATCTCGGCAATTTGCTCTTTGATTTCATCTTTGCGAATATTGGCGTGGTCGGATTTGTCCTTTTTCAGCGCCGCTTCCTCGATTTCCAATTGCAAGCGTCTATTGTTCAATCGATCCAGCGCAATTGGCACGCTTTCTAATTGCATTTTGAGTGAGCTGGTTGCCTCGTCAAGCAAGTCGACTGCTTTGTCTGGCAAGAATCGGTCGGGTAAATATCTTGTGGACAATCTGGCGGCTGCTACGATTGCGTCATCAGCGATTTTTACTCCGTGATGAATTTCGTATTTTTCCTTCAATCCGCGCAAGATGGCGACGGTGTCGTCAAAGCTTGGTTCGCCAACGTAAACTGGCTGGAATCTTCGTTCTAAGGCGGCGTCTTTTTCGACATATTGACGATATTCAGCGAGCGTTGTCGCGCCAATCATGTGTAATTTTCCGCGAGCCAGCGCTGGTTTTAACATATTACCCGCGTCCATGCTGCCTTCGCTTTTTCCAGCGCCAACCATGGTGTGAATTTCATCGACAAAAAGAATAATCTCACCAGCCGCGTCTTCTACTTCTTTCAGAACGGCTTTCAATCGATCCTCAAATTGCCCACGAAAACTAGCGCCCGCCAGAAGACTGGAAATTTCCAGGGAAATTAGTCGCTTATCCTTCAGTGAAGCGGGAACGTTGCCTTTGACAATTCGTTGCGCCAACGCCTCAACAATCGCGGTTTTACCAACTCCCGGCTCACCGATGAGGACGGGATTGTTTTTAGTGCGGCGACTCAAAATCTGCATAGTGCGTCGAATTTCTTCATCTCGACCGATCACTGGATCAAGTTTGCCTTCTCGCGCCAACGCCGTTATATCTGTACCGAACTTTTCGAGTGGTTTAGTTGTTTCTTCTTGATTCATGTTTGGTGGCATAAAATCCTCCTTTTGGTTTTTAGTTCTAATTTGTTGCGCCCCGGCAAAAGACAGAATGGTGAAATTTGATATAGCTATCATAGCAAATTAGCACTCTCAGTGCAAGAGTGCTAATAAAGTAAACCGACTTTTGTAGTATAATAAGCATATGAATATTCTTGTCACTGGTGGCGCTGGATATATCGGCAGTCACACTATCATCGAACTATTATCATCAAATCATAACGTAGTGGTGGTCGATAACTTATCAAATTCATCCGTCGAGAGTCTGAGGCGAGTTGAAGAAATCACCGGTCAATCAATACCGTTTCACGAATTCGATTTATGTGATCATCAGCGACTATCAGAATTGTTTAAGTCTGAGAAAATTGACGCCGTGATTCACTTTGCTGGGTTGAAGGCGGTTGGTGAATCGGTTGAAAAGGCGCTTCTTTACTATAAGAATAATCTCGAAAGCACGTTGGTTTTGCTTGATGTGATGCAAGAATTTGACGTGAAGAAATTGGTGTTTTCTAGTTCGGCAACAGTTTATGGCGATCCTGCTAAATTACCAATTACCGAAGATATGCCGTTATCTGCCACAAATCCATATGGCCAAACAAAGTTGATGATTGAGCAAATGCTCCGCGACATTTCTGCGACGAATCAAGATTGGCAATTTACGGCTCTTCGCTATTTTAATCCAGTTGGCGCGCATCCGAGCGGTCGTATCGGGGAAAATCCCTCAGGGATCCCGAACAATCTTCTGCCGTTTGTGTCACAAGTTGCTGTTGGTAAGCGAGAGCATTTGAGCGTTTTTGGCGACGATTATGACACTCCAGATGGAACTGGTGTGCGCGATTATATTCACGTGGTTGATTTGGCAAAGGCTCACGTGGCAGCTCTGGAGAATTTAGGCAGACCGAACGAGTATAAAGTCTATAATATCGGCACCGGTCGTGGCACTTCAGTTTTGGAATTAGTGAAGGCGTTTGAGAAAGCGTCTGGTCGCAATGTTCCGTATCAAGTTACGCCACGTCGAGCAGGTGACATTGCGACGTGCTATGCAGACCCAGGCTTGGCAGAAAAAGAATTAGGTTGGCGAGCAGAATTGACAATTGAAGATGCTTGCCGCGACGCTTGGAATTGGCAGAGCAATAACCCGAATGGCTACAACGGTTAATTGCCGGACTTGGTAAAAATCTTATTCTCGTAATAAGCGGAACGTTTGGAAAGTTCTGAATTTAAGTTTTCAATTCCGCCGTACTGTTCGACCAAGGTTTTCTTTCCAGAAAATAAGTTTGTGCCCAGACCTAATCGGTCGCCGTCAATTTTAACTCCCAGCGCCGCCAAAGTTGACGGATACATATCGAATGTCGTGAATTGACGGTTCTTTGAATGGTCAGTCGAAATGGCTGGATTTATAAACGTGTTGTAGATGGTTCGCTGATAATTAGTTCCGCCAATTTTTTCGTCGTAGTATGAAGTCTGCATTCCTAAATGGTCGCCAGAAATGACAATTGTGGTATTTTCATAAAATGGCTGAGATTTAACCCAATTGACGAATGCGGTGACCTGTTTTGAGGAGCAAGCGTGGACATTGTCGTATTGATTGCTGAAGGTTTTGGCGCAGGTTTCGTCCAAATAGCCATCGGTAAAATGCGTGTCGGCGGTCAATAATTGCAAGTTGAATGGCTTGTCTGACGCCGCCAAGCGCGAGGCTTCTTCGCGGGCAAATTGGAATAATTTTTTATCTTCATAACCCCACCAGACTTTGTAATCTTCGGATATTTTTCCGTGTTTTTTGGCGTAATTGTAATCTTCGATATTGAAATTGCCATGCTGAGTTAATAATTTATCGCGTCCGCCAAAACTTGCTTCAGAACCCATAATAAATGTTTGATTATAACCTTGTTTTTCTAAAATCTCACCAAGACTATAAGCGCCTGGCAAGAACTTTTTAAACTCGCCCAGGGCGTTATGGTCGCGTCCGCCGACCAAGTTTTCCTTCAGTGGAACGCCAGCAGATTGCGCAGCCATTCCTGCCACAGTCCAGCCAGTGTTTGTTGCAGGCAAGGCGCCGCCGACACCGGATGTTTTGTTTGAGAATGAGATATTTTTTAACGCCAATTCTTCCAGTTCTGGAATGATGGAGGTTTCGGAGCTGCCGCCATTAGCCTTTGACGCCAAAGCGTTTTCCATTGACTCTAAATAGATGTATATTAAGTTGCGTTTTTTCTCTGGGAAAGTCAATTTGGCGGTTTTTGGGTTGACATAATTTTCTTCGTATAGCTTGGTTGATTGAGTCAGGGCGTAAATATAGTTAGGGATTCCGAAACTTTGAATCAGAAGAACAATTGCAATTAAAAACATACTCAGCGAGTAAATTGCTTGATTTCGTAATCTCAAAAACGGCAAGGTGAGTTTTCGTGATGATTTGATTTTTTTCAAACAGAAGGCGATTATGCGATTGATAAAAGAGATCGATTTGTCGAACATTGGGATTAATAAGGCGCCGAATAATAGGAAAACCAGCGGAAGATTTTGCAGGACGGCCGACCATAAATTGTCAGATTTGCCACCAGCTAATCCGTTAACAAAATAAAAAATTATCTCGTCGATTTGCGAATCTTTAAAGACGATATATTTATAGCGCGCCGCAATTAAGCAAAATGCCGCCAAAAAAAGCAAGATGATTGATATTGATTTAATCCAGAAACGTTTGGTAAATTTAATTTTTCTCACTATTCTATTATATCACTTACGTTTTTTGCGGATGAAGGGGTATAATAAAAGCATGAGCAAGAATAAGACGCGCACATTCGGAATTAGTTGGTGGATTGGGCTGGTTTTATTTGCGGGGATGATTTGTTTGATGTTGGGCGATATTTTACATCGAGATGGCGTAATTGGCTCAAAAACTGATGTTTTAGTGATGGGTACGAATGCTGGATTTAAGCCGTTTGAATATATTGACAATAATCAAGTGGTTGGGTTTGATGTTGATCTGGCGAGGGAAATTGCTAAAAGTTTGGGTAAAGATTTGAAGGTCGAAGATATGTCGTTTGACGGGCTACTTCCGGCGCTGGATAGTGGGCAAATTGATATGGTAGCGGCCGGAATGACAGTGACGCCTGAGCGAGAAAAAAATGCGTTGTTTTCAGATCCGTATTATTCGGCGTCGCAGAGAATAATTGTTAAAAGAGGCAGTCCGATTCGTAATAAATATCAATTGCCGGGGCGAAAAATTGGCGTGCAATTAGGTACCACGGGAGACACTTTGGCGTCTAAGATTGCTGGCACATCAGTCACACAATTCCAAACCGCGCCGAGTGTTTTACAGGAATTAAGTTCGGGAAAAATTGAAGCGGTCATTCTGGACGACGCTCCCGCAAAGCAGTATTCGGCTGGATTTTCTGACTTAGAAATCTTACCGGGCGCGCTCAGCGATGAAAGTTATGCGATTGCTATTAAAAAGGACAATAAAGACCTCCTAGAAAAGGTTAATAAAGAAATTGCTAAGATGAAAAAAGATGGCCGCTATGAAAAATTAATCCGCAAATATTTTGGCGAGGAGGCTAAATCGTGAATTTTTGGGAAGTGATTTTTGGCGGCGGTCGATGGCTATTTTTATGGCATGGATTAGAGGTGACGCTGGTTTTGACTGTGTTGTCGCTGATTTTAGGATCGGCAATTGGTGTGCTTGTCGCCCTGATGCGTACGTCGAATTTACGACCATTTGACAGGATGAAAACGAGCAGACTCGCGAGCTTTAATCCGCTGGCTAGTCTGGGAAAAATTTATGTCGATATTATTCGCGGCACGCCACTTTTGGTCCAGCTATTGATTATGTATTACGTCGTTTTTGGGTCGTATCAATTTATGCCAAAGATTTTTGTGGCGGCGGTGGCGTTCGGGATAAATAGCGGTGCGTACATTGCTGAGATTATTCGTGGCGGAATTCAGAGTATCGATAAGGGACAAATGGAAGCGGCTAGGTCTTTGGGTCTGAGTAATTGGCAGGCAATGCGACTAGTTATTTTGCCGCAAGCAATGAGAAATTCATTGCCGGCGTTGATTAGTGAATTTATCGCGCTATTAAAGGAAACTTCGGTTGTTGGTTGGATTGGTCTGAATGATATTATGCGAGGTGCGGACAATATTCGTTTTCAGACGGCGACAGCTTTTCAGTCGCTATTTGCCGCTGCGGCAATGTACTTAATTTTGACGGCGATTTTTACGCGAGTAATGGCGCGAGTAGAAAGGAAATTGAAACATGACGATGATCAGCGTTAAAAACTTGAAAAAAACGTTCGGCACGAATCGAGTTCTTCGCGATATTGATGTGGAAATTGAAGAAGGCGAGATTGTCGTGGTGGTTGGCTCGTCTGGTTCTGGCAAGTCGACGTTCTTGCGTTGTCTGAACTTGCTGGAGGAGCCGACTTCGGGTGAGATTATTGTTGATGGAATAAAAATTACTGATCCACACGTGAATTTGAATGCGTTGCGGCAGAATATTGGCATGGTTTTTCAGCAATTTAATCTGTTCCCGAATTTGAACGTGATTGAAAATATTAAATTAGCTCCGAAAAAACTGCGTAAGTTTTCAGATCAAAAAGCGACAAAATTGGCGCGAAGTTTATTGGACGATGTTGGGCTATTAGACAAAGCGGACGCTTCGCCGAATAGTTTGTCTGGCGGTCAAAAACAGCGAGTAGCAATTGCGCGGGCGCTGGCGATGGAGCCGAAAATTATGCTTTTTGACGAGCCAACTTCAGCGCTAGACCCAGAGATGATTGGCGAAGTTTTGGATGTGATTAGAAAAGTTGCCAAAAAGGGAATGACGATGGTAATTGTTACGCACGAGATGAAATTTGCCCGTGAAGTCGGGACTAGGATGATTTTCTTAGACAAGGGCGAGATTATTGAAAATGGCACGCCAGCTCAGGTAATGGATCACCCGAAAACTGAACGTGCCAAGAAATTCTTCACTAAATAGTCTAAGCAGCCCAACTATAATTCGCTTAGAACTGGAACTTCTGTCAATTTGTTAACCAGCTGGTCCAGGTTAACTTCCGTCAGATAACTCGGTAAAATTCGCGTCGTTTTCGGATCAACAAAGCCGCACTTGGCTACTTCCTCGACACCGTGAGAAGTTTTTTCTAAGTCAATGTTTTGATAATCTTGCCAGTTGGTAATGAGGAAGAAAAATTCCAATTGCTCGTTCGGGCCATGTGCTGATTGTTCGCCTGATTCGGCGAATTGTTGTATAAATAATAACTTACCGATTTCTGGCTCAACACCTGTTTCTTCAATCATTTCTCGACGCAAGCCGTCCAGCAAGCTTTCACCCATTTCCAAGCCGCCGCCCGGCGTACACCAAAAATTACGCCCTTTGCCATTATTGGCGGTCAATTGTTGGCAGAAAATTTCGCCCTTGTTGTTGATAATAATTCCGCGTACGTTTACTCTTCGTCGCATAAAACCTCCTTTGATTGCTAATAGCCAGAGGTCCAATTAGTCTGAACGTACGCCCGATAATTTCATGGTCGGGGTGACTGGATTTGAACCAGCGACCTCACCGTCCCGAACGGTGCGCGCTACCGAGCTGCGCCACACCCCGACGCTAAAAAACAGTATAAAACTAACAGATATTTTTGTCCAATTGTAATTGTTAAAATGGAATCGACTAGTCCTAAAATGATATAATATAAGGTGGACTTAGAGCGTAAAGGACTATAAATGAAACATATTTTACGAATTTTTAGAGGCTATTGGTTGCTGTTTATTATCTTGATTGGATTCACGTATGGCGTTGTGATGGCAAATTTGTGGCTGCCGGATAAAATGTCGGAAATTGTCAATAACGGCATTATTAAACAAGATATGTCGGCGATTTGGAATAATGGCTTGATGATGATTTTGGTGACGGCGGCTGGTGGGTTTTGCTCAATTGTCGTGGGTTTTTTGGCGGCGCGAATTGCTACGGGAATGGCGCAAAAATTGCGATTGAAATTGTTTGAACGAATAGAAAGTTTTTCTTTGGCGGACTTTAATAAGTTTTCTACGGCGTCGCTGATTACGCGTTCAACGAATGATATTCAGCAGATTCAAACAACATCAATAATGCTGCTTAGACTGGCGTTGATGGCACCGATTATGGCAATTGGTGGTCTGCAAAAAGCCATGAATAATGCGCCCGATTTAAGCTGGATCATTGCTTTGGCGGTGTTTATTTTACTCGTGGTGATCGCTACGCTATTTACGATTGCCGTACCTAGGTTTAAGAAATTGCAGGCGCTGGTGGATAAACTTAATTTGGTGGCGCGGGAAAATTTGGTTGGACTGAAAGTTATTCGCGCGTTCCATAACGAGAAGATTGAGCAGAAAAAATTCCAAGAAGCCAATACGGAATTGAATAAGATGAATTTATTTGTGAACCGTTTGATGATGTTGCTTGATCCGATTATGACTTTAGTGATGAACTTTTCGAGTGTGGCAATTGTGTGGTTTGGCGCGCATTTGATAAGTAGTGGCAATTTGCAAATTGGTAATATGATGGCGTTTTTGGAATACGCGATGCAAGTGATAATCTCGTTCTTGTTGCTGTCGATGGTGTTTATTATGGTGCCAAGAGCCGCCGTATCGGTACGTCGAGTCGGAGAAGTTTTGGATACAATGCCGTCAATTACTGACCCGAAGTCGCCGAAAAAATTACCAAAAGATACCAAGGGAAAAATTGAGTTTAAGGACGTTACGTTTACTTATCCTGACGCGGATTTGCCAGTGCTTTCGGATATTAATTTTGTAGCCGAACCTGGTCAGACAACGGCGTTTATTGGCAGTACTGGTTCGGGAAAGTCGACGCTGATAAATTTGATTCCTCGTTTCTATGATGTTTCGGCGGGGCAGATTTTGCTTGATGGCGTTGATATTAGAAATCTGAAATTGGAAGATTTGTCTGGTCAAATTGGTTACGTGCCGCAAAAAGGCGTGCTGTTTAGTGGTACGGTTGCTAGTAATATTAAATACGGCAATACTGAGGCTAGTGATAAGTTGGTTGAAAAAGCGGCCAAAATTGCCCAAGCGGAAGAATTTATTAGCGAGTTAAAAAGTGGCTATAAAAGTGAAATCGCTCAGGGCGGTAGCAATGTTTCTGGCGGTCAGCGTCAGCGTCTGTCGATTGCGAGGGCTATTGCGGTTGAGCCGAATGTTTACATTTTTGACGATTCGTTTTCGGCGCTTGATTTTAAGACGGACGCGAAGTTACGGGCTGTGCTTGCAAAGGAAACTAAGAATAAAACTGTGTTAATTGTCGGTCAGCGAATTAATACAATTATGAATGCTGATAAAATTATCGTGCTTAATGAGGGGAAAATTGTTGGTCAGGGAACACATCAGGAATTGATGAAGGATTGTGAAGTTTATCAAGAAATTGCCGCTTCGCAACTCTCGGAAGACGATTTGCATAAAATGTCTATTGCTGCGAAAGGAGTGTCGTAATGTCCAAACAAACCACGAAAAAACGTCAGCAAGTACGAATGGGCGGCCCGATGGGCGGAATGGGCACTGGCGAAAAGGCCAAAGATTTCAAGGGAACGGTCAAGAAACTGATCAAATATTTGTCGGATTTTCGATGGCAAATGTTGATGGTGTTGGTTTTTGCAATTGGGAGTACAATTTTTGCGATTGCCAGCCCGAAGATTTTAGGCGGCGCGACGAATCAAATTGTGGATGATTACGTCAATATGAAAGCTTACGAGGCGATTACTAGTAAATTGCCAAAAGGCGTTTCTTTGTCAGCGGGAACTACTGGCGCGGACGTTTTGAGTCGATTGCCGAATAAGTCGGAGATTGAAAAACAGATTCCGTCCAGTCAACTTGAGTCGATTAAAAAGCTAGATCTTAGTCGGCGTCCAGAATTTCATTTTGACGCTATTTGGCGAATAATTATTTTGTTAGTCGGAATGTATGTGCTGAGTGCGATTTTTCGTTATATTCAAACGTGGATAATGACTCAGGTGACGCAAACCGTAACTTTCAGAATGCGACAACAATTGTCCGAAAAAATAAATCGCTTGCCGCTGAGTTATTTCGATAAGCAAACTTACGGCGAAGTTCTTAGTCGCATAACTAATGATATCGATACGATCAGCCAAACGCTAAATCAGAGTTTGTCGCAAATTTTAACTTCAACGGTTACGGTGCTGGGAATTTTGGTGATGATGTTTTCGATTAGCTGGCAGATGTCGCTGGTTGCGCTATTGGTGCTTCCGTTGGCGGGTGGCGTGATTACGCTGATCGCAAAGAGCTCGCAAAAACAATTCTTACGCCAACAAACGCAGCTTGGCGAACTTAATGGGCATATTGAAGAAATGTATGGCGGACATCAAGTGATGCGCGTCTTTAATGGCCAGAAAAAATCGATTGCTAAGTTTTCTAAAATCAATAATCGGCTCCAGGAGAGCGCTTGGAAGGCTCAGTTCTTTTCTGGATTGATTCACCCGATTATAAATTTTATCAGCAATATTGGCTACGTTGCTATGACAATTTTGGGTGGTTGGTTGGCGATTAATGGTCGGCTAAAAATCGGCGACATTCAGGCGTTTATTCAATACGTCGATCAGTTCAATCAGCCACTGGTTCAGGTTGCTAATATCGCTAATATTTTGCAATCGACAGCTGCTGCCGCCGAGCGAGTGTTTGAGTTTTTGGACGAGCCAGAAGAAGCGGTTGAATCGAATAACTTGGTAAAATTATCTGGCGTAAAAGGCGAAGTTGAATTCGACAACGTCGTCTTTGGTTATAAGCCAGACCAAACTATCATCAAAGGTTTGTCGGCGCACATTAAGCCAGGTCAGCGCGTGGCGATTGTCGGTCCGACTGGCGCTGGAAAAACGACGCTGGTTAATTTGCTGATGCGATTTTATGAGATTAATAGCGGTTCGATTAAAATTGACGGCGTGGATATTCGTAAGATGAAGCGTAGCGATGTGCGTCAAATGTTTGGCATGGTGCTACAAGATACGTGGCTGTTTAATGGCACGATTCGTCAGAATTTGATGTATGGCAATCCAAAAGCCACCGAAGAAGAGATGATAAAAACCGCCAAAGAAGCGCATGTTGATCATTTTGTGAGGTCATTGCCGGGTGGATATGATATGGTCTTGGGCGAGGAGGCTGCCAATATTTCCCAGGGAGAAAAGCAGTTGCTGACAATTGCCAGGGCGATGCTAGAAAAAGCACCAATGCTGATTCTGGACGAGGCGACAAGCTCGGTTGATACGCGCACCGAAGTCCTTATTCAAAAAGCCATGGAGAAGTTGATGCAGGGAAAAACTAGTTTTGTTATCGCGCACCGTTTGAGTACCATTCGCGACGCCGATTTGATTTTGGTGGTTAAGGACGGGAATATCATTGAGCAGGGCAATCACGAAACTCTGCTGAAGCAAAATGGATTTTACGCCGAGCTTTATAATAGTCAGTTTGCTGAGTAGCTGTCTGTTACTTTTTATACAGTGATATTTTTGTCGCTTCTGGCGTGTGCAAATCGAAATCAATATCAGTTTTCTGGACAATTTCATAATAAGGTGGAATTGATGGGTTTTTCGGAAGTTCAATTATTTTTCCATCATTAAATAATTGTCCTTGTCTGTAGACATTGTGAATAAACGGCACGTTTGGCTTTACTTTTCTTAAGCGATATAGCGCTGATTTATGTTGTGTTTTGTCATTTTCAATAACGTTAGGTTGCGTGTGCCATTGTCCCATAATACATAATGTTGGTAGAGAGCCGTCAATTCCGAGGATATTTTTAGCTAGTTGCTCTTCTCGTTCTTGCGGGCTTGGTGGTATGATGGCATCCTCATCTAAATTGTCAAAAAATGTATCAATAAAAACGAGCTCTTTAAGTTGATTTTGCTGCAGAAGAATTGCTATCGTTTTTATCATCTCAAGAGATAGAACGCTTAAGTCAAAAAGGTCTTCATCAACTAAGGAAAAATCGCAAGAGCCGGTCTTTACTGAATTGATGAAGTTGGATACAGTGGGGCTGGCTTCAATAGCTAATCTCTTTACGCCAAGTTTCTTAACCAGAGTATAGACGACGTCGGAATTTTCTTTAATGCCGTGAATTTCGCCGTATACAATTATGTTTGATTTTCGCAAGGTGGATTGAAGCGAACTTAACTGTCTTATATCCAGTTGTTTCGGTAAAAATGTTTTGATAATATCGTGATTATTCATAGGTGCTAATTGATAGTTTACTTCATAAAACTGTAAATATATAGGGCTGCGTCGTTGATAAATTTGTCGATATTTGGCGAACTATTTATAATTAAGTCATGAATATCGCAGATCAACTCCTCACTAAATACCCAATCATTTCCGACCAAGTCGATATAAAAGAGCTGGGCGTGCTTTTAAGAGAGTTGGAAAAAACTTTACGCCGTGGCGCTACTGGAAACATTGTGGAGTTTGGTTGTTATGTCGGC